>ENA-UERG01000629-UERG01000629.1-human-gut-metagenome-genome-assembly--contig:-NODE-629-length-33514-cov-7.885666_pt1 | contig 33514 bp, 20 predicted proteins | sample MGYA00242954_ERZ507954 | MGnify/ENA primary metagenome ERZ507954 (study PRJEB26167, sample SAMN06115478) | human gut metagenome | host: Homo sapiens | place: China:Sichuan | collected 2015-01-21... | reverse complement strand
ATGTCTGATTTCCGGACGTTTTGTTCTGGAAGACGAGAACGGCAAGGAACGGGAATATTTATTTAAAGAGGTGCAATACATTATCTGATTAGACAAATTGGCAAACATTATCTTTATAAAACACGTTTTATATGAAATCAATATATAAACCCATGAAGATACAAGCCTTAATTGTAGCCGTTATAGCAAGTTTTATTGTATATGGTTGCGAAGATAATGAAGCCAACTGTTTGGAACTCTCCGAATCGTCATTCAGCAATGTCGATGGCGACGGAGCCACATTGACGGTTTCCGTAACAAGCGATGTGGAGTGGCAAATATCCAAAACGGCACAATGGTGCAACGTCACTCCAGGCAAAGGCTCCGGAAATCAGACATTGACCCTGCAAATAGAAGCCAACCCCGACAGTAAAGAGAGAAAAGTTACAGTAACAGTCGCATCACCGGCTACCAAGATGAGCAGGAAAATAGAAATCACTCAAGCGGCTGGATATACACCCATAGAACAATATCACTACAATCTGCCGGTGGTTTTCCATGTGCTTTACCAAAACAAGTCCGACGCGCAACAGTATGTCAGCCCCAACCGCCTGTCTGAAATATTGAACGCAGTAAACCGGCTTTATAAGAAGAGCGTGCAAAGCGCAGACATGAACCTTACCTTTACACTCGCCACCGCAAGTCCGGATGGAGAAAAGACGGACCAGCCGGGAGTGGAATACATTTCATGGCCGGGCAGCTATCCGATAGATTGCGATGCCTTTATGAATGATGATATAAACGAAACTGCGGGAAAAGGGTATGTAAGATATGTATGGGACCCCAACAGATATATCAATATAATGGTCTACAACTTTGCCAATAAGCCCGGCAGTAATACAACGACATTAGGAATATCCCATCTGCCGTTTACCACAAAAGGGGCGAACAGCCTGGCCGGTCTCAGTGAAATCAATGTATCCCGATTGGAACTGAAGAACTTGTCCTTCCCCTATTGTGTATCCATCAACAGCCGGTTCATCAACGAAGAAAGTACGGCAACCACATACAAACCAGCAGACATTACCGTTACGTTGGCTCATGAATTAGGGCATTATTTAGGATTACACCATGTATTCTCCGAAACAGAAAGAGGAAACAGTTGTGAAGATACCGACTATTGCACAGATACCCCCACCTACAATAAGGAAGCATACGATATGAATTACGCATATATCGCGGCGAATGAACCGGGAAACTTCACATTTGCCAATTTGGTGAACCGTGAGAATTGCCTGACAGGCGAATCCTTTGTCTCACACAACATCATGGATTACGCAATCAGCCATTCCGACCAATTTACTCCCGAACAGCGGGCACGCATCCGGCATGTCTTGTTATACAGTCCTCTGATACCGGGCCCAAAAGCCGTTCAGGAAGCAGACACCCGTTCTGCACCAGACGGACTTATGAAATTGCCAATCCGTACCGCCAAATAGACATTGCTACAGGCAGGAAAAGAAAAGAGATGAACCGTCAATTATTCATCTCTTTTTCCAATTTCTTTATCCGCTCCAAGGTCTTCCCCGCTTCGGTAGACGGGAAGAGTTGAAGCACCTTCTGCAAGTACCCCTTAGCCTTGCTATACCCATTGGAGTAAATATCCGACAATCCGTTACGGTAACCGGCATACTGCATACGTGTGGGCGATACGATTTTCTTATAGTTGTCCTCTAACGTTTTCTTCTTTTGCTCGGCTTGCAGGTAGTAATAGTTGCCCAAAAATATGTTTGCCTGAAGATTATCGGCATCCAAAGCCAGCACTTTCTCATAGAGTTTCATCGCGTCTTTCGTTTCACCGCGCATCATCTGCATCTCTGCACAGGCTACAAGTGCGGAAACATCTGCCGGATAATACTGCAGCCACTCCTTATAAAAAAGGTATGCCTTGTCGTAATTCCGTTTGTCTCTGTAGCAAACGGCCAGTTCCTGCGCAAGCCGCGGAGCTGCCTCAGTGGCTTTTCCAACACTTGTCCAATAGAACATCTCCGTCTGTCCCGCATCCGCATCGGCAGCCTGACGGAACAGACTCACGGCATAATCGTCCTTACCTGCCGACAAGGCATCAGCCACCTTCTGCAACAATACATCTGCCGATTGTGCCAAAAGCGTCATCGGACACAGCAGGAGTCCGAAGAAAAGAAAAGTCAAGGTTTTCATTTTAAAGTGTATATAGTTAAACAGCCTGAAATATCCCAATAGAAATTCATCTACAAATTTACGGATTTCCGCAGCAATCGTCAATAGATGAAAGTAGAAATATAGTTAATCTTTCCCACTGTTTTTTCTTTTTCTGCGTACCTTTGCGTTCTCTTAAATAAAACATTGCTAATGAATCCCATAGACAGACAGATATTACAGATAGCCTTACCCTCCATCGTATCGAACATCACCGTGCCCCTGCTCGGGCTGATTGACGTAGCCATTGTAGGACACCTGGGTTCTCCTGCCTATATCGGCGCCATTGCAGTAGGCGGCATGCTGTTCAATATCATTTATTGGATATTCGGCTTTCTGCGTATGGGAACCAGCGGCATGACATCACAGGCTTACGGCAAGCGGGACCTGCCGGAAATAGTCCGCCTGCTGATACGTTCGGTGGGGATAGGACTTGCCGTGGCATTATGCCTTATCCTGCTGCAAGTTCCTATCAGGCAAGCGGCTTTCCAGATTATCCGCCCCACGGAAGAAGTCAGGGAAATGGCAACACTCTACTTTCATATCTGCATATGGGGCGCTCCCGCCATGCTGGGGCTATACGGACTCTCCGGGTGGTACATCGGTATGCAGAACTCCCGTATTCCCATGTACATAGCCATTACGCAGAACATTGTCAACATCATGGCAAGCCTCAGCCTTGTCTGTTTCTTCGGGATGAAAGTGGAAGGCGTAGCCTTGGGAACACTGATTGCCCAATATGCAGGTTTGCTTATGGGGCTGGTACTGTGGATGAACCGCTACGGCAAACTGAAGAAGTATATCGTTTGGAAAGGAGTGCTTCAAAAAGAGGCAATGATACGCTTTTTCCAAGTGAACCGCGACATTTTCCTACGGACATTGTGTCTGGTAGCCGTTACGTTATTCTTTACCTCGGCAGGAGCCTCGCAAGGTGAAATTATCCTGGCGGTAAATACGTTGCTGATGCAACTCTTCACCCTTTTCTCTTACGTGATGGACGGTTTCGCCTATGCGGGAGAAGCCCTGAGCGGACGATACATAGGTGCCCGCAACCGGAAAGCATTTACCGATACCGTCCGGCATCTGTTTATATGGGGCGCCGGGCTGACCGTACTGTTCACACTGGTCTATGCCTCGGGAGGCAATGCTTTTCTGGCACTGCTGACCGATGACCGGAACGTAATAACCGCCGCCGACACTTACTTCTATTGGGCGCTTGCCATACCCGCTGCCGGAATTGCCGCCTTTATCTGGGACGGCATCTTTATCGGCGCAACGGCAACGCGCGGCATGCTTCTCTCCATGGCAGCCTCAGCCATCAGCTTCTTTGCGGTGTACTACGGATTCCACACGGTTTTAGGCAACCATGCCCTGTGGCTTGCTTTTCTTGTTTACCTGTCCATGCGGGGCGCTATGCAGACATTACTCAGCCGGAAGGTTATGGAAAAAAGCTTTCACTAAAGGCATTTCACGATGAGGTTGCCATAAACCCCATTAATATTTATTCGCAGACAAATGAAAGCAAAAACAAACCATACCTATTATCTTTGCCCGAAAAAGAACGGAATGCCCGATATTACCAATCCCGAAAACACACTGCACATCAAGAACATGGTCTGCAACCGTTGCATCATGGTGGTGAAAAGCCAGCTTGAGCAACTGGGGCTGCACCCGCTTTCGGTAGAACTGGGCATCGCCGTCCTGCCCGACGCAGTCAGCGACGAAACGTATCAGCGTGTAAAAGCCTCGCTTGAAACATTCGGATTCGAACTGATTGACGACAAGAAATCACAGACAGTAGAGCTGATAAAAGATGCTATCATCGAATTGGTACATTACGATGACAACGGACTGAAAACCAATCTGTCCGATTACCTGGCATCCAAGCTGCACCGGGACTACAGCGCATTAAGCAAGCTTTTCTCGGAAACAACCAACACCACTATCGAAAAATACCTCATCGCACAGAAGATAGAGCGTGCCAAAGAACTGCTGATGTACGGGGAGCTATCCCTGAACGAAATAGCCGATATACTGAACTATTCGAGTGTCTCCTACCTCAGCGCCCAATTCAAGCATGTAACCGGAATGACTCCCAGTCACTTCAAGAAGATAAAGGGGAACAAACGCAAGCCGCTTGACGAAATATAAGCAGAATCTTATAAATCATATCCCGAATTTTGCAACTATCGGACAACTTCCTTGCCGTATCTTTGTTTCATAGAAAAGTTTATCCACATTAAACTAACAGTTTATTCCTATTAAACTTCAAGTTTACTCCTATTGAACTTCAAGTTTATTCCCATTAAACCGGAAGTTTATCCTGGAAGAAATAAATTGTACTACTATTGATATGACAAACAAAAGCATCGTTCAAGAAACCTTTCCCGTAATGGGAATGAGTTGCGCCTCATGCTCCGCAAGAGTGGAAAAGACGCTGAACCGCCAGCCCGGCGTCCGAAGAGCAACCGTAAATTATGCTTCGGCAACGGCAACTGTGGAATATGACTCCCAAAATTGCTCTCCCGAAGCCCTGCAGCAGGCCGTGCAGAATGCCGGATACGACTTGCTGATTAAACAGGATGAGAATACACCGGATAAAGTGGAGCAGGCGCACGACAAAAAATATCGCGCGCTGAAATTCCGCGCCACATGGGCCATCGTCTTGTCCGTGCCCGTTATGGTTATCGGCATGTTCTTTATGGATATGCCGTACGCCAATCTTATTATGTGGCTGTTCTCTACTCCCGTCGTATTCTGGTTGGGAAGAAGTTTCTTTACCAGCGCATGGAAACAACTGAAACACGGCACCGCCAATATGGATACGCTGGTAGCCAACAGCACCGGAATCGCCTACCTGTTCAGCCTGTTCAACATGCTGTTCCCTGAGTTTTGGCTGGAAAGGGGCATCCATCCGCACGTCTACTTCGAGGCTGCAAGCGTCATTATCGCCTTTATCCTGTTAGGGCGGTTGCTGGAGGAAAAGGCTAAGGGAAATACCTCTTCCGCCATCAGAAAACTCATGGGCCTGCAACCCAAAACGGTAACCGTTATCACCGGCCCCTCATCTGAGAAGGTTGTTCCGATTGAACAGATTCGTCCGGGAGACATTATTTTAGTGAAACCGGGAGAGCGGATTGCCGTGGACGGCATCGTTACGGAAGGCAGTTCGTACGTGGACGAAAGCATGCTGAGCGGTGAACCGGTAGCAGTAGCCAAGCAAAAGAACGCCAAAGTCTTTGCCGGCACTATCAACCAAAAAGGGAGTTTCCGGTTCAGCGCGGAAAAAGTAGGGACGGATACGCTGCTCGCTAAAATCATCCACATGGTGCAGGATGCGCAAGGCAGCAAAGCCCCTGTCCAGCAATTGGCAGACAAGATTGCGGGCATCTTCGTGCCGGTTATTATCGGCATTGCCGTGCTGTCCTTCATCGCATGGATGTTGCTGGACGGGCAGAACGGCTTTACACACGGATTGCTGGCGCTGGTTACGGTACTTATCATCGCCTGCCCGTGTGCCCTGGGGCTTGCCACCCCCACCGCCATCATGGTAGGCATCGGCAAAGGTGCGGAACGGGGCATTCTGATAAAAGACGCCGAAAGTCTGGAAACCGCCAAAAAGATTAATACGGTGGTACTGGACAAGACCGGAACCGTGACCGAAGGAAAGCCGGTAGTCGGCGATTTGATTTGGGCAACGCAGACGGCAGCGCATGAAAACATCTTCTACAGTCTGGAAAAGTTATCGGAACATCCGCTTGCCGAAGCAGTAGTCCGCCATTTACAGAATGCCCGGGACGTAAGTATAGACAACTTTGAAAGTATTACCGGCAGAGGTGTGAAAGGCGAGTCGGACGGAAAGACCTATTATGCCGGCAACCGGAAACTGCTGGAAGAAAACCGGATTACCGTCAGCCGGTCACTAAGCGATGAAGCCGCCCGCCTGGCAGCGGATGCACAGACCGTCATCTGGTTTGCCGACAGCGAAAACGCACTTGCCATAGCCGGGATTACAGACCAAATAAAACAAAGCTCCATACAAGCCGTCAGCGAATTGCAAGCCGCCGGCATCGAAGTCTATATGCTGACGGGCGACAACGAAGCCACTGCCCGGGAGATTGCACGCAAAGCCGGCATCCTCCATTATCGGGCGGGGGTGCTGCCGCAGGATAAGGCCGCCTTTATCGGCAGCCTGCAGAAAAACGGCAGGAAAGTGGCAATGGCAGGCGACGGCATCAACGACAGTGCAGCCCTGGCGCAAGCCGATTTAAGCATTGCCATGGGCGGCGGCAGCGACATCGCCATGGATGTGGCCAAGATGACCATCATCTCTTCCGACCTTACAAAGATACCGGAAGCGTTGAAACTCTCCCGACTGACTGTGCGCACCATCCGTCAGAATCTGTTTTGGGCGTTCATTTACAACATAATAGGTGTACCCGTTGCAGCCGGCGTACTCTACCCCGTCAACGGCTTCCTGCTGAATCCAATGATAGCCGGTGCAGCCATGGCATTCAGCAGTGTTAGCGTAGTAACCAACAGTCTGCGGCTGAAAAGGAAAAAGATAGAGACTGCGGAAAGCCCTGCCTCCACCCCGGCAGGACAACCGGAAAATAAAGTAGAACCATCAACTGAAAACGTCATGAAAAAAGAATTTAAAGTGGAAGGCATGATGTGCAACCATTGCCGCATGCATGTGGAAAAAGCATTGAACAGTATGGAAGGCGTACATGCCACCGTAACCCTCAACCCGCCGGTAGCGGTCGTGGAGTTTTCGGAAGGCGAAAAGACACTCGACGAGTTACAGGCAGTGGTCACCGCCCAAGCCGGCGACTACACGTTGAAAGAATAACCGGAATTTGTTTATACCGATTGGCATTATTTTTCTATCTTTGCCGCTAAGCGAAATAAATTAATAAACTATGGCAACATACAAAAGAATCTTACTGAAACTCAGCGGCGAGAGCCTGATGGGAGAAAAGCAATACGGCATCGACGAGAAACGCCTTGCCGAATATGCGGCACAAATTAAGGAAATACACGAGATGGGCATACAAATCGGCATCGTTATCGGCGGCGGCAACATCTTCCGCGGACTGAGCGGCGCCAACAAAGGTTTCGACCGCGTCAAAGGCGACCAGATGGGTATGCTGGCAACCGTTATCAACAGCCTTGCACTGAGCTCGGCACTGGTAGCGGCAGACGTAAAGGCACGTGTACTGACCGCCGTCCGCATGGAGCCTATCGGCGAATTCTACAATAAATGGAAAGCCATCGAGTGTTTGGAAGCAGGTGAAGTGGTTATCATGTCTGCCGGAACGGGCAACCCGTTCTTCACGACCGATACCGGCTCCAGCCTCCGCGGCATCGAAATAGAAGCGGACGTCATGCTGAAAGGCACACGCGTTGACGGCATCTACACCGCCGACCCGGAGAAAGACCCTACGGCAACGAAATTCCACGACATCACTTACGACGAAGTGCTGAAACGCGGCCTGAAAGTCATGGACCTTACGGCTACCTGCATGTGCAAGGAAAACAACCTGCCCATCATCGTCTTCGACATGGACACCGTAGGCAACCTGAAGAAAGTAATGCAAGGCGAAGAAATAGGGACGCTGGTACATAACTGACATTCCCCGGCGTACATCCGCCGGTTTACATTAATGGATACGGATTTAGATTTACACAGATTATCGGATAAAATAATCTGTGTAAATCTGTGTAATCTGTCGTGAAACAATTATATTTGCAAAGTTTCAAACTAAAAGCTACTTCAAACAATAGAAATATGAAAGACGTAAAAGACATCTTAGACGAAGCACAAGAGAAAATGGATATGGCCGTAATGTATCTGGAAGAATCATTGGCCCACATCCGTGCCGGAAAAGCCGATGTTCGTTTGCTGGACGGAATCCGTGTCGATTCTTACGGAAGCATGGTTCCCATCAACAACGTAGCAGCCGTAACCACTCCGGATGCCCGCAGTATCGCCATCAAGCCGTGGGACAAGAGCATGTTCCGCATCATTGAAAAGGCAATCATCGACTCCGACCTCGGCATCATGCCCGAAAACAACGGCGAAATTATCCGCATCGGCATTCCCCCGTTGACGGAAGAGCGCCGTAAACAACTTGCCAAACAGTGTAAGAACGAAAGCGAAACCGCCAAAGTGAGTGTACGTAACGCACGCCGCGATGCCATCGACGCCTTTAAGAAATCAGTGAAAGAAGGATTGGCGGAAGACGCCCAAAAAGGCGGTGAAGAGAAGCTGCAAAAGATTCACGACAAGTATATCAAGCAGATTGACGATATGCTGGCAGCAAAGGATAAAGAGATTATGACAGTATAAATATAGTTGAGAGTTGAAAATTGAAAGCCGAGAGTTACCGTGCGGCACCGACCGTTCTCCAACAACTCCTTACTTTCAACTTTCAACTCCCAACTCTCAACTTTCAACTATTTTGAGGGGACTGGTAATTAAAAATACAGGAAGTTGGTATCTGGTAAAGACCGACGAGGGGACATACGTTGAATGCAAAATTAAAGGCAACTTCCGCCTGAAAGGTATCCGTAGCACCAATCCGGTGGCAGTAGGCGACCATGTGCAAATCATATTGAATCAGGAAGGAACAGCGTTCATCAACGAAATTGAAGACCGGAAGAACTATATTATCCGGCGTTCGTCCAACCTGTCCAAACAGTCTCACATCCTTGCCGCCAACCTCGACCAGTGTATGCTGGTGGTAACGGTGAATTATCCGGAAACCTCCACTACATTCATCGACCGTTTTCTGGCATCGGCCGAGGCATACCGCGTACCCGTCAATATCATCTTCAATAAAGCAGACGCTTACAACGAAGACGAGCTTCGCTACCTGAACGGACTTATCAATCTTTATACTACCATCGGTTACCCTTGTTTCAAGATATCCGCCAAAACCGGTGAGGGAGTCGACACTATAAAAGAAAAACTCAAAGGGAAAATAACTCTCTTCTCCGGACATTCCGGAGTAGGTAAATCCACCCTTATCAATGCCATCCTTCCGGAACTGGATATCAAAACCGGCGCAATCTCCGCCTATCACAACAAAGGCATGCACACCACTACTTTTTCCGAGATGTTTCCCGTGCCGAGTGACGGCTACATCATCGACACACCGGGCATCAAAGGCTTTGGAACATTCGACATGGAGGAAGAAGAAATAGGGCATTACTTTCCGGAAATATTCAAGGCTTCCGCCGACTGCCGCTATAACAACTGTACCCACCGCCACGAACCGGGCTGCGCCGTGCGCGAAGCGGTAGAGCAACATTACATCAGCGAATCCCGCTACGCCTCTTACCTGAACATGCTGGAAGATAAGGAAGAGGGCAAATACAGGGCAGCATACTAAGAGAATAATAAAGTGGCAGGTTTGCCTTACCGTTCTATTACCCTATCACTTTTATTAACTTTTCCCGTTTTAAACCTTCGGGTATATTTTCCGTCAAAATCTATGGCTAAATATACTACTAATACTACAACATGAATAAAAAAGTGAAATGGGGCATCATCATATTCATTGGTGCCGGACTGATAGGCGGAGGCATTTATTCCCAGCTTCCCAAGACAAATGAAGAATTGGCAGCTGCCGACAAGGTAATGACCGGTAAACGTGGCGGCAAAAAGGTGCTGAACGTAAATGCCCGAATAATCAAACCACAACTGCTGAAAGACGAAATACAAATCAGCGGCAGCCTGCTGCCTGATGAGGAAGTAGACCTTTCATTCGAGACATCCGGCAAGATTATCGAAATAAACTTTGAAGAAGGCAGCTTCGTGAAGAAAGGGCAATTGCTCGCCAAAGTAAACGACCGCCCTCTTCAGGCGCAATTACAAAGACTGGTATCACAGTTGAAACTGGCGGAAGACCGCGTGTTCCGTCAAAATGCGTTGCTGGAAAGAGATGCCGTCAGTAAGGAAGCATACGAACAGGTAAAGACCGAACTGGCAACCCTGAATGCCGACATCGACCTGATAGAGTCCAACATTGCACAAACCGAACTTCGCGCTCCCTTTGACGGAGTGATCGGTCTGCGGCAGGTCAGTGTCGGGACATACGCGTCTCCCTCCACCATTGTAGCCAAGCTCACCAAACTTTCTCCGCTGAAAGTAGAGTTTGCAGTACCCGAACGCTATGCCAATGACGTAAAGACAGGTGCGGGACTGGACTTCACGCTCGAAGGCAAACTGAACACTTTCCATGCCACCGTCTATGCACGCGAGTCAAAGATAGACCCCACGACCCATACACTGACTATCCGTGCGCTCTATCCCAATGCCAACAGCGTCGTACTGCCGGGCCGTTATGCCAGTATCAAGCTGAATAAGGACGAAATACAAAACGCACTTGCCGTACCCTCCGAGGCCATCGTTCCGGAAATGGGCAAGGATAAGATTTTCCTTTATAAATCAGGAAAAGCACAACCGGTAGAGATTACTACCGGCATTCGGACGGAAGCCGAAGTGCAAGTATTGCAAGGCCTGAACATAGGCGATACAATCATTACTTCGGGAACCTTGCAGCTCCGCACAGGACTGCCCGTGACATTGGACAACATTAACTGAGTACGAAATTTTATAAAGTATAAGGTATAAAGTATGAGCTATGGCAAGTCTATGCCGGCATATGTAACTCATAATCCGTACATTATACTTTATATTCCAGATGCACTTTATACCTTAATACTTCATACTTTACGCTTCATATCATGAATATATCCGAATTAAGCATACGGCGACCGGTACTCTCTACGGTATTGACACTGATTATCTTACTCTTCGGTTTCATCGGGTACAACTACCTCGGTGTCCGCGAGTATCCGTCGGTGGACAATCCCATCATTTCCGTATCCTGCTCCTACCCCGGAGCAAACGCCGACGTTATTGAAAACCAGATTACAGAACCGCTGGAGCAGAATATTAACGGTATCCCCGGCATTCGTTCACTCTCCAGTGTCAGCCAACAGGGTTCGTCACGTATTACGGTAGAATTCGAACTTTCCGTAGACCTGGAGACAGCCGCCAACGATGTACGTGACAAAGTGTCGCGCGCCCAGCGTTACCTGCCACGCGACTGCGACCCGCCAACCGTATCCAAAGCCGATGCAGACGCCATGCCTATCCTCATGGTTGCTTTGCAAAGCGACAAACGCTCGCTGCTGGAACTCAGCGAAATAGCCGACCTCACCGTAAAAGAGCAACTGCAAACAATCTCCGATGTGAGCAGTGTAAGCATTTGGGGAGAGAAACGTTATTCCATGCGCTTGTGGCTCGACCCTATCAAGATGTCCGGTTACGGCATTACTCCTATCGACGTAAAGAATGCGGTAGACAATGAGAATGTGGAACTCCCCTCGGGCAGCATCGAGGGAAACACCATCGAACTGACTATCCGCACACTCGGATTGATGCACACGGCAGAGGAATTCAATAATCTCATCCTGAAAGAGGACGGCAACCGTATTGTCCGGTTCAGCGACATAGGCCGTGCCGAACTCGGTCCGGCGGACATCAAAAGCTATATGAAGATGAACGGCGTGCCTATGGTAGGCGTCGTAGTGATTCCGCAACCGGGTGCCAACCACATCCAGATAGCCGATGCCGTGTACGAGCGAATGGAAAATATGAAGAAAGACCTGCCGGAAGACGTACATTACTCCTACGGCTTCGACAACACCAAATTCATCCGTGCCTCCATCGATGAAGTAAAGCAGACCGTATACGAGGCCTTCATCCTTGTCATCATCATCATTTTCCTGTTCCTTCGCGACTGGCGCGTCACCCTGGTTCCGTGTATCGTAATTCCCGTATCATTAATCGGAGCATTCTTTGTTATGTACCTGGCAGGATTCTCCATCAACGTACTCTCCATGCTTGCCATTGTACTTGCCGTGGGACTTGTGGTTGATGATGCCATTGTAATGACGGAGAACATCTACGTCCGCATCGAAAAAGGAATGCCCCCGAAAGAGGCCGGTATCGAGGGAGCCAAAGAAATCTTCTTTGCCGTAATCTCTACCACCATTACGCTGGTAGCGGTATTCTTTCCCATCGTATTTATGGACGGTATGACGGGACGTCTGTTCCGTGAGTTCAGTATCGTGGTGTCCGGTTCGGTTATCATCTCCTCTTTTGCCGCACTGACCTTTACGCCGATGCTGGCTACCAAGCTACTGATAAAGAGAGAGAAGCAAAGCTGGTTCTACCGTAAGACCGAACCGTTCTTTGAAGGATTGAATAACCTTTACAGCCGTTCTTTGGCAGCCTTCCTGCGCAAACGCTGGATTGCACTTCCTTTCACTGCGGCAACCATTCTCATTATCGGCTTTCTTTGGAACCATATCCCTGCGGAAATGGCGCCGCTGGAAGACCGTTCGCAAATCAGCATCAACACGCGCGGAGCCGAAGGTGTTACCTACGAATACATCCGCGACTACACGGAAGATATCAATCAGCTTGTCGACTCCATCGTCCCCGATGCCGAAGCGGTAACCGCCCGCGTATCCAGCGGTAGCGGTAACGTACGCATCACCCTGAAAGACATGCAGGACCGTGACTACACGCAAATGGAAGTGGCGGAAAAGCTGTCGAAAGCTGTACAGAAAAAGACCATGGCACGCTCTTTTGTACAACAGTCCTCATCCTTCGGCGGACGGCGCGGCGGTATGCCCGTACAGTATGTGTTGCAAGCCACCAACATTGAGAAATTGCAGGAAGTGCTGCCCAAGTTCATGGCAAAGGTATATGAGAATCCGGTATTCCAGATGGCGGACGTAGACCTGAAGTTCAGCAAGCCGGAAGCCCGCATCAACATCAACCGCGACAAGGCAAGCATCATGGGGGTCAGCACCCGCAACATCGCCCAGACACTGCAATACGGTCTGAGCGGCCAGCGTATGGGCTACTTCTATATGAATGGAAAGCAATACGAGATATTGGGAGAAATCAACCGTCAGCAACGCAACAAGCCTGCCGACCTGAAAGGTATCTACATCCGTAGCGACAAGGGAGACATGGTACAGCTCGACAACCTGATAGAGCTGACAAACGGCATTGCCCCGCCCAAGTTGTATCGCTATAACCGTTTCGTGTCCGCTACTATTTCCGCCGGACTTGCCGACGGCAAGACCATCGGGCAAGGTCTGGACGAAATGGACAAGATTGCCAAAGAAACATTGGACGATACTTTCCGCACCGCCCTCACCGGTGACTCAAAAGAGTACCGCGAAAGTTCTTCCAGCCTGATGTTCGCTTTCATCCTGGCCATCCTGCTTATCTACCTGATTCTTGCCGCCCAGTTCGAAAGTTTCAAGGACCCGCTGATTATCATGCTGACCGTGCCCCTTGCCATTGCGGGCGCACTGGTATTCATGTATTTCGGCGGCATCACGATGAATATATTCAGCCAAATCGGTATCATCATGCTGATTGGGCTGGTGGCAAAGAACGGTATCCTGATTGTAGAGTTCGCCAACCAGAAGCAGGAAACCGGCGAGGACAAGATGCAAGCCATCAAGGATGCCGCCCTGCAACGTCTGCGCCCTATCCTGATGACGAGCGCTTCTACCGTACTGGGACTGATACCGCTGGCATTCGCCACGGGCGAAGGGTGTAACCAACGCATCGCCATGGGTACGGCCGTAGTAGGCGGTATGCTTGTGTCTACATTGCTTACGATGTACATCGTCCCCTCTATTTATAGTTATGTATCTACCAACCGAAGTAAACTGAAGAACGAATGAAACGTACGCTTTTATCTTTCCTGATCATTCTGTGCACCGCGCTTGCCGTCCAGGCACAGCCAGCACCTGTCTATACCCTGAAATCCTGTCTGGAACAGGGACTGCTGAACAACTATTCCCTGCGTATCACCCGTAACGAACAGCAAGTAAGCAAGAACAATGCCACCCTTGCCAATGCCGGCTACCTGCCCACGCTCGACTTGTCTACCGGCTATAAAGGTACTTTGGACAATACCGAAACCAAGCTGCGCACCACCGGTGAAACCACCAAAGAAAACGGCGTGTTCGACCAGACCGTCGATGCCGGCATCAACCTGAGCTGGACAATCTTCGACGGCTTCAACATCACCGCCAACTACCAAAAGCTGAAAGAACTGGAACGCCAGGGCGAAACCAACACCCGTATCGCCATAGAAGACCTCATTGCCAACATCGCCGCCGAGTACTACAACTACGTGCAGCACACCATCCGTCTGAAAAACTTCCGCTACGCTGTATCGCTCTCCAAAGAGCGCCTGCGCATCGTAGAGGAACGGTATCACATCGGTAACTTCTCCCGCCTGGACTACCAGCAGGCCAAAGTAGACTTCAATGCCGACAGTGCGCAATACATGAAACAACAGGAATTACTGCATACCTCGCGTATCCAACTGAACGAGCTGATGGCAAGTGAAGACGTAGACCGCCCTTTCATCGTTGAAGACAGCCTCATCAATGTCAGCGCCAAACTGAATTTCGATGAACTCTGGAATGCCACCTTGCAAGCCAACGCCGCCTTACTGAAAACCGAACAGAACAATACGCTGGCACGGCTGGACTATAAAAAAGCCAGTTCCCGCGACTACCCGTACGTAAAGATGAATGGCGGCTATGGCTATACCCTCAACAAATATGATATTTCCGCCAACAGCCGCCGCAGCAACCTCGGGCTGAACTTCGGCGTCACCGTAGGTTTCAATCTCTTTGACGGTAACCGCCGCCGCGAACTCCGCAATGCACGCATTGCCGTACAAAACGCCCGTTTGGAACGCGAGCAACTGGAACAAGCCCTGCGCGCCGACTTGAGCAACCTATGGCAAGCCTACCAGAACAATCTCCAGATGCTGAAGCTGGAACGACAGAACCTCGTTGCAGCCAAAGAGAACCATGAGATTGCCATGGAACGCTATATGCTCGGCAACCTCTCCGGTATCGAGATGCGCGAAGCGCAAAAGAGCCTGCTGGATGCCGAGGAGCGTATCCTATCGGCAGAGTACGACACCAAATTGTGCGAAATATCCCTGCTGCAAATCAGCGGAAGAGTAGAACAGTATTTGGAATAGACATACCGTATAAATCACAATTTTTACTCCCTTAAAAACAAATATTGCCATCTTCTCTTCAAACTTTTCCCTACTTTTGTTCGTAAAGAGAAACCAAAAACAATACCAATATGAAACGAACAATCTTTTTCTGTGCATTGCTTGCCTTGTTTACAGGCGCCAATGCACAGAAAACAACCGACTACAAAGAGAAACATCCTTATAAGGATTGGGTAAAGCTGGCCCCTAAATTGGACGATGCCTTCTTCACGACTCCCGAAGCTGTCCGTATTGCCGACAACGTACTGCTCTACCAGCAAACAACCGGTGGCTGGCCCAAAAACATCTATATGCCCGCCGAACTGACAGCCGATGAGTACCAGAAAGCCCTTGCCGACAAAGATAACGTCAACCAAAGCACCATCGACAACAATGCCACAAGCACAGAGATACGCTACCTTTCCCGCATCTACCTTGCCACCGGCATAGAGAAATACAAAGACGCTGCCTTAGAAGGCATACGCTACCTACTGAAAGCGCAATACCCCAACGGCGGCTGGCCTCAGTTCTGGCCGCGCCCCAAAGGTTATTATACCCACATCACCTACAACGACAATGCAATGGTGAACGTCATGAACCTGTTGCGTGATGTGTACAACAAGAAAGCCCCGTACACCTATGTACCGGATACCCTTTGCCAACGCGCCCGTACCGCATTCGACAAAGGTGTAGAGTGCATTATTAACACTCAGGTAAAACAAAACGGCAAACTGACTGTGTGGTGCGCCCAGCACGATGAACACACCCTTGCCCCTGCCAAGGCACGCGCCTACGAACTTCCCTCGCTCAGCGGCGCCGAATCGGACAATATCGTCCTGCTGCTGATGTCCATCCCCGACCCCTCACCCCGGATTATCGCTTCTGTAGAAGCAGCCGTCAGTTGGTTCAAGGCAAACAAGATTACGGGTATCATGCGTAAGGACTTTACCAACAACGAAGGCAAGAAAGACTACCGGATGGTTCCTTGCCCGCAGGATGACTATCCTTGCCCCGTATTTTGGGCACGTTTCTATACCCTTGAAGACAACCGCCCTTTCTTCTGCGACCGCGACGGAGTGAAGAAGTACGATATTTCCGAGATAGGGTATGAGCGCCGCAACGGCTATAGCTGGTATAACAATGCCGGATTGAAAGTGCTGAAAAAGTACGAACAGTGGAAAAAACAGATAAAAGAGTAACGGCGACATCAAAAAGAAACTTCCATTAGCAGCCTTACATTCCACCGGTCATCATACAAAAAGCCGCTCAAGGAGAGTTTCCAGAGCGGCTTTTATTATCATATTCGGGATTATCCGTTATTTACTGCAATTCCACGGTTTCAACTGTTTGAAGAAGTCATTACCCTTGTCATCCACCAGGATAAATGCCGGGAAATCTTCCACTTCAATCTTCCAGATAGCTTCCATACCGAGTTCGGGATATTCCACACATTCGATGCTCTTAATATTGTTTTGCGCCAAGATAGCAGCAGGACCGCCAATAGAGCCGAGATAGAAACCGCCGTACTTCTTGCAGGCATCCGTAACCTGCTGGCTGCGGTTACCTTTGGCAAGCATAATCATGCTTCCGCCATGACTCTGGAAGAGGTCTACGTACGGGTCCATACGTCCGGCCGTTGTCGGGCCCATCGAACCGCAAGCCATTCCCTGCGGAGTTTTGGCAGGACCGGCATAGTAGATAGGATGGTCTTTGATATACTGCGGCAAATCCTCACCGCGATCCAAACGTTCTTTCAGCTTGGCATGAGCAATGTCACGGCCCACGATGATAGTACCGTTCAGAGACAGGCGGGTGGAAACCGGATACTTAGTCAGCTCTTTCAGGATATTTTCCATCGGTTGGTTCAAATCAATCTTCACCACATCACCCTCACCGGCTTTACGGAGTTCGGCAGGAATCAGTTCACCCGGATTGCTGTCGAGCTTTTCAATCCAGATACCGTCCTTGTTGATTTTACACTTGATGTTACGGTCGGCAGAGCAGGAAACGCCCAAACCTACCGGACAGGAAGCACCGTGACGCGGCAAACGGATAATACGTATATCATGAGCCAGATACTTACCTCCGAACTGTGCACCAAGACCAATTCTGTGAGCTTCTTTCAGCACTTCTTTCTCCAGCTCTACATCACGGAATGCACGGCCGAATTCGTTACCCGTAGTCGGCAGGTTGTCATAGAAATGAGTGGAAGCCAGTTTCACAGTCAGCAGGTTTTTCTCGGCAGATGTACCGCCGATAACGAATGCGATATGATAAGGCGGACATGCAGCCGTACCCAACGTTTTGATTTTCTCAATAAGGAAAGGCACAAGTGTACCGGGATTCAGAATAGCTTTCGTTTCTTGATAGAGATAAGTCTTGTTGGCAGAACCGCCGCCTTTGGTCACACAAAGGAACTCGTACTCCATGCCCTCGGTAACCTCGATATCAATCTGTGCCGGAAGGTTACACTTCGTATTTACCTCATCGTACATCGTAAGAGGAGCATTTTGAGAATAGCGCAGGTTCTCTTCGGTATAGGTCTTGTACACACCCAGTGAGAGAGCTTCTTCATCACAATAGCCCGTCCATACCTGCTGTCCTTTTTCACCGTGGATAATGGCAGTACCCGTATCCTGGCAGAAAGGCAGCACGCCTTTCGAGGCAACTTCAGCATTACGCAGGAAAGTCAGTGCCACGTACTTATCATTGTCACTTGCCTCAGGGTCACTCAGAATTTTAGCAACCTGCTCGTTGTGCGAACGACGCAACATGAACGAAACGTCACGGAAAGCGGCATTGGCCATTGCAGTCAAGCCTTCTTTTTCAATCTTCAGGATAGGTTTTCCTTCAAACTCGCTTACAGACACATAGTCTTTGGTAAGCAGATAATACTCAGTCGTATCCTTACCCTTTTCGAACATGGGCTGATACTTGAACGGAGGTGTTGTTGCCATAATTACTTGTTCATTTAGTTTAAAAGTGATTTCGTAACAGCAAAGGTAAGAAGTAATCTTGAAATATTTCTTTAATTAGAAAGAAAAAACGAGATTGAAACCTAATACTTCAACCCCGCTTTCTCTATTTTAATCATATAAAACGAATGGATTTGCCATCCCTCCGCCTCATCTTCATTGTACCTTTTGCATGCGTCCTATCAGCTCATCGCCCAATGCGGTCTTCACGTCAATGTGTTTGAGAACGGCCGTTACGAACGGATTGTTTTCAAAGTCACCACGTACCTGCTCGAAATCAAGTTCTTTTTCAAGACGTGAACCATCCGCGCCAAAACCGGTCATGGAAGCCAGAGAAAATTCCTTTTTGGCATCCTCATAGACCATGCGGTCCAGACCAACAACAGCTTCTTTCCATTTCTCGACAATATGAATTATATCCTCTGCAGTCATATTTTCCGGAGCAATGCCATAGAATTCTTCCAACTTCTCATAAGCCCATGTCCACTCGTAGGTATAATAATTCCGGTGCATCCGTTCAAACTCGGCATTGATATGCTTCAAACGGTTAATCGCACCCGACTCTATGCCGTCTATCAAGGCATCAATCTCACTTTTGGGAGCTATCAGTCCGGAAATATCCACCCATTCGCCGCTACCGATAGGTGTATCGGGCTTCAACCGGGCGCGAATCTCTTCATTGGTATGAAAACCGATACCTTCCAAACGTTTGATAACCGAATTGCCAAGAAACTTGTGAATGGCTATCTCATAAAAGCGGATACCTTTCACCAGAGCCGAATTGCGTATCTTGGCACTGTGAAAAGAATAAATATCGGAAAGTTCGCCGGAGGCATAACGCAGATTCTTTAAAGTCTCCCGTCCCTTGAACATCTTCTGTACGGTATAGGGACTCAACAGATTGTAGTTAATGAAGTCCAGTTTGTTGGTATCGGTACGCTGGTCGCGCCGGGGCCATTTTTGCGCATCACGGATAGTACCCACACTGCGCAGATTGACGCCGGGCACAAGATATGTCGTATTGTTCTGTTCTATCAGATAAGAGAACGGCAGGTTGGAAGTATCGGAATGGTTGACGTGACGTCCCATAACCAGAGAGAACGCCCCTACCCTTGCGGGCCACAGGATATAGGAATCGGAAGTGGTTTTGGCTCCACGCTCCAACGTACCCTGATGGATAGGACCGAGCTTATACATGTGATTACTTTGATTGGAACCGGAACCGGCATTCATAAAGGAAAACATACCGGCTATAAGCAAGGTGGATTTGTGATGTGTCACCGTATAAGGTCCGGCAAAAATAGCACACGCTTCACCGTTTTCTCCCTGGCAGTTACTGAAAAACAAAGAGTCTGAGGCAGAGTAGTTATGTCCCAGTTTGCAAGCCTGCCCTACAAAGCAACGGGTAAGCATGGCTCCATCATCCACATGCGAACCGGACGATATGATAAAATTATCGCAAATAACGCCGTGCCCGATATGTACAGGCGCGTTCTCGTTACTGTTGACACTTCCGTTGTACAGACGACACGTACCACAAATGTGACAATAGTCGCCAATGCGGACATTCTTGATAGAGCCGGTATTGAGTATCATTACATGGCTGCCGATAGAACCGGTAGCGGAAGCATGCTTATTGGAATAGAAATCGGTAATTTCCTTCATCCGCACAATCAGCTCCGGACGGTGACGGTACAGCGCCATGATATAGGCCTGATGAGCAGAAAGTTTGTCACTGATAAGCACTTCGCGCCCGCCGGTCTCGTTCAAGACAGACACTTCCACACTGTTACCGAACCTGGACAATCCGTCTACAAGAATAATGTCTACATTCTCGATAAAAGTATCATGCCCTATTTCATAATTGGCAATGTAGTTCTGGATATTCTCGATGCAGCAATTATCACCCACCGTTACATTGTGAAGCGTTACATGCCGCAAACCGGAATGCTTCTTTATTCCACCCGGCAAAGTAAATTCAGAATGGAATACCCCCAAACGCACCTCACCCGAAAAACGGGTATGATGTACGAATTCCGTTGAAAACTCTTCTGCAACGGTTACTTTCCCCCAATCATCTGCCAGACACGACTGGCTCTTCAACCGAAGAACTTCGTCTTCGGTCAAGTTTCTGTAAGTCATAATATTCAAATTAAAAATGAAGAATCAATTCTTCATTGAATTAAACTTCCTCTTCATCGTAAGTCTGATAAAGAAAGTCGTTATAGGGGTACTTCTGCACATGCAATTCTTTTACGCGCCGGTAAACCACACTCTTCAGTTCCTCTACATTGATACGTTCGCGGGCAGAGATGAAAAGGCAATTGTCTTCCAACTTCGCCATCCACGTCTTCATCAGTTCTTCGAGTGTTAAGTTTTCTTTGGTTCTGGGGGTAAGGTCGTCGTCCGCTTTCGCCACATAAGTGTAAGCGTCTATTTTATTGAATACAAGTATCATGGGCTTACCGGATGCACCGATGTCCGCCAATGTCTTGTTCACCACTTCTATCTGCTCTTCAAAATCAGGGTGGGAAATATCTACGATGTGCAACAACAGGTCGGCTTCGCGCACCTCGTCCAACGTAGATTTAAAAGAATCTACCAAATCGGTGGGCAACTTACGGATAAAGCCTACCGTGTCCGACAGCAGAAACGGCAGGTTCTCGATAATAACCTTGCGCACCGTAGTGTCCAACGTGGCAAACAGCTTATTCTCCGCAAACACTTCGCTCTTGGAAAGCAGCGTCATCAGAGTAGATTTACCAACATTGGTATATCCTACCAATGCCACACGAATAAGACGGCCGCGGTTCTTGCGCTGGGTGGCTTTCTGCTTGTCAATCTCCGCCAGACGGTCTTTCAGCAATGACATACGGTTCAAGATGATACGGCGGTCCATTTCCAACTGCGTCTCACCCGGTCCGCGCAGACCCACGGAACCTTTACCGCCACCGGCTCCCGAACCGCCTCCCTGACGTTCCAAGTGTGTCCATAAACGTTGCAGACGGGGAAGCATGTATTTGTACTGCGCCAATTCAACCTGAGTTTTCGCATTGGCAGTCTGTGCACGCATGGCAAAGATGTCGAGGATGAGTGAGGTACGGTCCAATATCTTTATTTTCAGTTCAGCCTCGATATTGCGTATCTGCTTTGCCGAGAGCTCATCATCGAAAATCACCATACCGATTTCGCGCTCGGCTTCTTCTTCGCTGCGGATATATTCTTTTATTTCTTCCAGTTTACCCTTGCCGACGTATGTCACAGAGTTTGCCTGGTCTAACTTCTGAGTAAATCTTTTCACTACTTCCGCCCCGGCTGTCTCAGCCAAGAATGCCAGCTCGTCGAGGTATTCGTTCGTCTTACGCTCATCCTGAGTTTTTGTGATAAGACCTACCAATACTGCGGTTTCGACCTGCGCTTCGGAAATTACAAATTCTTTCATTCTACTTTATACCTTATTATATATATGTATCTTTATTATATGTGCCGGCAAATATAAGAAAAAACAAAACCATTCTCATAGTGTTCATTCCCATTTTTAATAATAAGGATAGGGATTCCTGTCGTAAACCACCGAGCGCCACCAGATGCCACAAAACGGAAAGCGGATGTGCCAGCCCATACCTTCCGGTCTTTCGGCCTTGCACACCCGCCTTAATTATTTACGGATTCCGTTTATTTCATTTCGATAGCGCTGTTATAATCGCTTTCACGGTTCGGAAGAATCCATTTCCAGAACTCCGATACATAGTTGCCATCTTTAAATCCGAATGTTCCGCTAATATACGAACTGTAATTACCGCCTTCCTTAAAAGAGTTACGAACCACCGGATCGCCCCAACGTTTGCAGTCATACCAACTGAAACCTTCGCCCCATAACTCCAGACGACGGTATTTCTTAATCTCTTTCAGTAAATCCTCACCGGTAACCGTGCACGTATATTGAGGGTCACGACCGCTGTCTTTATTCAATTCAACCAAGCTGTTTTGTGCAGCAGTCGGGTCTGAACTCAGATAGTAATTAGCTTCCGCTTCAATCAACAACATCTCCGAAGCACGGAAAATGGGCTGACAACCTACAGCAGGTTGTGCCGTAGCCTGGAATTTCAGGCTGGCATAAGCATATGCCTGTGACGTAGCAGATGCTACTGTCTCCTTTACATACTTATTGGCTTTCGTAGAAGCGGCCTGACCCTCCGCTGTGCTGTTAAATTTATTGGCATTACGGCTTTCAATACCTACGACCTCCAAGAATGTTTTACTTCCATCTTCCGGCAAGAATGTAGACTCCGTCAAGAACAATCCTTTACGAATATCGCTGTCGGCAAAAGACTCAACCAAATCACGATTGATACATACATTGATATTTTGCTGCGCATAGTAACCGTTACAAGCCATGAAGAGCTGCCATCCATAATACCAGATAGTTTCGGAAGCATCATTGTACACACCCCAAATCCACTCACTGCTGGGAGTGCAGAAACCGCTATAATATGTATTCGTGTCCATCAAGGGGAAATTGGCACGCGCCAAAGCCGCATGTTCCTTGGCCACGGCATAATCCTGACGTGTTAAAGCAGCACGGGCATAAATGGCATGAGCCACCGGAGCATCCGGGAAACTGATATTAGAGGTAGCATCCCAGTAAATGTCATCACGGGTAAGTCCGGAAACCTCATATAATCTAAGGGCTTCATCAAGATCATCATAAACCTGCTTATAGGTTTCGGCCAATGTAGACAACTTCAAGTCTGTCTCTTCACCAGCTTCGGCCACTTCCTTAATGCGCAGTACCACACCATCGGTAGCACCATCATTACTACGTGCCCAAGGCTCACAATATAATTCAGCCAAACGGAAGAAAGAATAAGCACGGAATGTAAGCGCCTCGGCTTTCAAGAAGTCTTTCTCCTCTTGCGAACCTTCTGCTTTATCAATACGATTGATTACCGCATTGGCATTTCCGATAATCAGATAATAGTAATACCAGGGGTAAGAATCATAGATAGAACTGCTGCTCTGGGTTATAGTAGACTGGTTGTTCATCAGCGGAGACCATCCCGGTGCCATATAAGGGAAGTTGAAATCCTGACCGGGATATTCGCCATAAAGCAACTTCATAGTACCTTCACCGTTGAAGTTTTGTCCATAATAGGCATGTTGCTGAACCATTGTCCTGCAAATACCGTTGATAACAAGTTTTGCATTATCCGTTGTAGAGAAAATCACATCTCCCCCCGCAGTCTGCGTGGAGTCTGTATCTGGACGAGGTGATGGGATATCAGAGCAAACTTTCCGAGCAACGTGCCGCTGCCGGCAGTAAGGGAGGGAGAAGCAGTAAGAAAAGTACGGTGAAAGCATCTGCAAAAGCAACTGCGTCTACAATAGGAAGGGGCAGAATCAACGAAGGGAAAAACGGTGATACGTCCTGCATGGATCGTAACGAGGAAATCTACCTGAAAAGCGATGATACATCTTGCATGGATAATAACGGGGAAGTCTACCTGAAAAATGGTGGTATACCTTGCATGGATAATAACAAGGAAGCCTACCTGAAAAGCGGTGGTGTACCTTGCATGGATAATAACAAGGAAGTCTACCTGAAAAGCAGTGGTGCACCCAGTATGGATAGCAAGGAGAGAATTTATATGGAAAGCAGGAATGTAGATAGTAACAAGACTGTCTGCATGGAGAGCAGCAAGCCAATCCATTCGGATTATAATAAGGAAATCTACAAGGAAAACAGCACGGAAAGCAACGTGAAAAGTAGTGCGGAAAGTATGAAAAATACGACTGCAAAAAATACAAATGAAAATTCAGTCAAAAATGTGATTCAAAGTGTTGATAATGAGTGTTATGGAAAGAATTTGCAAGCAAGCTTTAAGCAAAGCTTTATAAGAGAAGAAAAGAATAGAGGAGAGAAGAAAAACAACAATAACAAAGAAAAAGAAATAATTGCTGTTGCTGCTGTTGATAAACTTCCCCGATTTTCCGAATTGTCCGAAACGATGCCCCGATGGGAACAATGCATCAATGAAGCTTTCATTACTCAGAGTTGGCTGGAGGCTGTGGGGATGATGTCAGGTTTGAAAGAACTCTTTTTGAACAATCTTTCTTTTATTCGTGATCTGTTCAAGAAACATGTCGTGGCACAAGGAAACACAGGAGGAATCACTTCCGTGTCCGAAGCCGAAGCTTATTTCGCCAACTACATCCGCCGAGAAAGGCCCACCCGTCTTTTTCTGGAAGAAAAGCTGAAAGAAAGGAGCCGGATGCAGAATGAATCGACTTCGCTCTCGCCCTACGAAACGTACAATCCGCTGACCGGCGAACGTTCGTATTGCGGAGTTCCTCTTCCTGCCGATGCACCCCCGCGCCCCAACGGACGTGCCACCTGGGATAACCTGAAACAGAGCTGGATATGACGCGCGAAGAACATGCAGATTATGTGCGGTGGCTGAAAAGCCTGCCGCGCAGAAAGGACCATTTCCGTATGCCTTGTCCCGAATGTTCCGCAACGCGAAGCAATCCCAAAGATCCTTCGTTCAGTGTGCATATCACCCGTGAAGGGGGATGGGCGAAATGCTTTCACTGTGATTTCGCCATAGCGTGGAACGAGGACGAGATGTGGAAAAGAGAACAGAAACAACAAGACCGGGAACGGCAGAAACAGCAGAAGGATGCATCGCAGCACCGTAACACGTCGCAGCACCACGATACAGCACCGCAGCACCGTAACACGTCGCAGCACCACGATGCAGCACCGCAGCACCGCAACACGTCGCAGCACCATGATGCAGCATCGCAGTACCGCAACACGTCGCAGTACCACGATGCAGCATCGCAGCACCATAACACGTCGCAACGCAAGCCGCACATCCCCCTGCAACCGCCTGTACATTACATATGCCCGGTAATCAATAAAAACAAACAAATTATGAATGGAAAAATGATGGAATACATGGTCGGCAGACGAGGTATTCCGATGGACGTCCTGACAAGGATGAAGATAGAGGAACGCTTGGAATTCCTGCCGCAGACCGGCAAGGAAGAAGCCTGCATCTGCTTCCCTTACCTGGAGGACGGAGTAATGAAAAACATGAAATTCCGGGATGCCGCAAAGCATTTCAAGATGGTGAAAGGAGCCGAGCTGATTCCTTGGAACATAGACGCCATAAAAGGGAAGGAAAAGTGCTACATCACCGAAGGCGAGATAGATGCCCTCAGCCTGATAGCCGCAGGACTGGAAGAGGTGGTGTCCGTACCCAACGGAGCCGGAGGCGCGAACCTTCAGTGGCTGGACCGCTTCGTGGAGTCGCACTTCGATGACAAGGCGGAAATCATCCTGGCCATGGATACCGACAAGCGCGGAGTGGAGTTACGCGACGAACTGGTGCGCCGCCTGGGCGTGGACCGCTGCAAGGTGGTGGCCTGCAAGGATGCCAACGAGTATCTGTTGAAGTATGATCTTCCGAGGCTCCGCCAGCAGGTGGAGCAGGCGGCGGAAATCCCGTTGGAAGGAGTCTTCTGCCCCATGGACGAATGGGATACGCTGATGGATATTTATTACAACGGAATGCCGGAAGGAGCCGATACGGGACTGGAGAATCTGGACCGGCTGATCAAGTTCGAGCGTGGTTTTGTGCTCACGGTCACAGGCGTTCCCGGTAGCGGAAAAAGCGAGTTTGTGGACGAAATTGCCATGCGCCTGCTCCTGCGCCACGATTGGAAGGTGGGCTATTTCAGCCCGGAGAATACCCCGCTGGCCTATCACTACCGCAAGCTGATACGCCGCGTGGTGGGCAAGCGTTTCGAACACAAGGGGATGCCGTTGCCGGAAGCCGGACAGGCCATCCGTTACCTGGCACAGAGTGTCTTTTCCATTATGCCGAAAGAGGACTTCTCGGTAGAGAGTGTGCTCCGCATTGCCGCCCAACTGGTGAGCCGGAAAGGAGTGAAGGTGCTGGTGGTGGACCCCTTCAACCGCTTCGAGCATCAGATTCCCGACTGGGAAACGGAAACGCAGTACATCAGCCGCATCTTCGACGAGTTCTCCAATTTTGCCGTGAAGCACAAGGTGTTGCTCATTTTGGTGGCGCACCCCACCAAGTTGCGCCGCGAACCGGGAAGCAAACGCTGGCCTGTGCCCACGCTGTATGATATCAACGGCTCGGCGGCCTTTTTCAACAAGACGGATTATGGAATGGTGGTAGACCGTAACGATGAACTGGGGCAGGTGCTGGTGCGTGTGGCCAAGGTACGTTTCGACCATCTGGGCGGACCGGGAGATGCTTTTTTCGCCTTCAGCACTTACAACGGACGCTACACGCCTACCGAGGAGAGGACCTTGGATCATAATCCGCCCGAACCGAAGTGGGAGCATACCAATTTCCTGACAGAGAAGCTGAAGCCCGAACAGCAGGGCCTGGGGTTTAATGAGGGGGAATGAAGTAGTTGAATGTTGCTGTTCCTGAATAACTTGGGGATAGGAGAAGGGAGATGTCAAAACAAAAAGGACAACCCCGAAAAGTTACAGATAGTAATTATAACACGTGAAAGGATCGTATCAAGCTCTGTATGGAGTAATGATACGACCCTTTCTTTAGTCTTTTAGGATGCTCAAATTTCAGATTATAAGTTCATGTTTTCAAAAACAGAGTTTTGACACCGCGGAGTGAATTTCAGTTTCGGGAAACAGAACATTGAACGGTGGTGATGGAATGAGCATATATTACTTTCGGGAAACGCTTTACCTCTCTTTGATAATACTTACACAGCCGGCACCGATAATCAGGAACACTCCAGCCAATACCAGCATGTTTACTTCCGGAGCGACACTACCCGGACTGGTAAATATCTTCAGTACGATACCTCCTAAAGAAGCTGCGACAATCTGTGGAACACAAATAGTTCCATTGAATAATCCCAGATAGGTTCCCATATGTCCTCCTGTTAATGCATTGGTCAGAATGGTAAAGGGAAGGGCCAGCATGGCTGCCCATGCGCAACCTATCAGGATGAAGGATGCAAATAAAGCATATTGATTATGGATAAAGAAAATGGAGATGAATCCAATGCCTCCCAATACCAGACTGAGTACGTAGGCAAGTTTGCGGTTCTGAATCATCGGGATGATCGTTGCCCAAATAACGGAACCAATGGCTTGGACAGCAAATAAGATCCCGACCCAATCTCCCGCTGTCTGGTATTGTGCGGATTGTGTATCCAGTACCACTCTGGAAACACCGTTTGTCATGGTTGTTATGACCGGTGTGTCGAACACATTCAAAGCAACTGTTCCATTGGTGTAAGTCCACATGAACATGAAGGCTGCCCAGCAGAAAAATTGTACCAGTCCTACTGTCCAAAAGGCTTTGGGAGCCTTGACCAGCAATTTGAACATATTTGTCTTTTCTTTTTTGCTTTCATGGGTGATGCCATGATATGCTGCATATTCTTCGGGAGGAAATTCCTTTACTTTGGCCGAAGTATAGATCACGCATAGAATCAGTATCAATGCGCCGATGTAGAAAGAATAGATGACAGAGTCGGGAATAACACCTTTGGGAGCAATATTACTGATGCCGATGGCGGCAAAAATAAACGGGAAAAGATATCCTGCCAGACTGCCGGCATTACAGAGAAAACTCTGAATGGAGTAAGCCAGTCCTTTTTGTTTTTCATTCACCATATCGCCCACCATCATCTTGAAGGGCTGCATGGCCATATTGATAGAGGTATCAAGGAACATCAGTGATATCAGACCGAATACCATAGCTGCACTGACTGTCATTCCGAAACTACCTGCATTAGGGAGCAGGCACATGACGCAGACAGCAACCAGAGCTCCTGCAAACAGATAGGGGATACGCCGTCCGAAACGCGTCCAAGTGCGGTCACTCAGTGCGCCTATGATGGGTTGGACGATGATTCCTGCCAGCGGAGGTAATATCCAAAAATAGCTTAAACTGTGTGGGTCTGCTCCCAAAGTGGAAAAGATACGGCTGATATTCGCGCTTTGCAAAGCGTAGGCTATCTGCACGCCAAAGAATCCGAAACTAATATTCCATAGTTTCCAGAAACCTAAATCGGGAATTTTTTTCATGGTATGTGTGTTATTGATTATCGTTGGGGTAGGGAGTCACCACAGACAGCCCCAGGCTGTCTGTGGTGGATGGTTAGAATCTGCCGGTGGTGTCAATCATCTCTACCAGCTTTTCATTGAACTTCTTGTTCTTTATCAGTTCTTCCAAAGTGAGATGCATACGATATCTCCAGTAATGTCTTGGATTGGCAGGTACGTTGATACGTTCCGCGTTCACATCGGGATAGCGGATTTCTTCGTCTATTGACAACCAGTCCTGAAAGGACAGGATGCACAGCAATGACGGACATTCCAGATGGTGGCGTACTATTTCCTCGCAAACCCATCCCGGGGCTGAAACCGGAACTTCTCCCCAGTGTCCCATTACATGGTTGTAGTAGCGGCAGGTCTGTTCATAATCTTCTTCCCACCATCCCCGCAGAGTAGACATGTCATGAGTGGAAATAGTACAGACCGAGCGGTACGGATATTCCCACACGTGACCGAACTCGTGTTTGGGATTCTTGGGCATACGTTGGATTTCCAGGCTGAGTATTTGCAACTGGTCCATTACCCAAGGCACACAGTCGGGAACCATTCCTAAATCCTCTCCGCACACCAGCATAGAAGTGGCTTGTGTCAGGATAGGCAGCTTTTTCATCGCTTCCTGATACCAGAACTGGTTATGGCGTTGGTAATAATAATGATTATACAGACGGTTGAAAGCGTCTTTCTCCTTCCAGTCGAGGCGCCCGAAGATGAAATCATTCTGAACGGCAATTCTTGGATGATACATGGAGGGGTGCTTGCGGTCGGGAACAAATAATACATTGCTTATCAAGGCATATACTCCCTCGCGTATATGGATACTTTCTTCATCTTTCTTATCGGAGAAATAAGCCTCCACTTTGCGTTGGGTATCATATTCCGGGCGCATTTCATAAATGTCATCGTGAGCATGTTGTACGAATGTTTCTTTTACAAAGGCAGCTTTGTCACCAAACATCTTGTTTAGCATCTCTTCGTTGATGAACGGTTTGGTCATGAAGTCCTTTTGGAACGGCAGCCCGTAACTTTGAATTTCGTCTACACTCATAGGCAATGCCGGTACAAACTGTCCCAGCAAACCATGTACCGAATGAGATGGGATTTCCCAGATACGGAAGAAACCAAGAATATGGTCTATGCGGTAAGCTGTGAAATACTCTGCCATTTTGCGGAAACGCTTCTGCCACCATTGGTAGTTGTCTTGTTCCATTACCTCCCAATTATAGGTGGGAAAGCCCCAGTTCTGTCCGTTCACGGAGAATGCGTCGGGCGGCGCGCCTGCCTGACCGTTCATGTTGAAATAATACGGCTCAATCCATGCCTCCACACTGTTGCGGCTGATGCCGATAGGGATATCACCTTTAAAGATAATACCTTTTTCGCGGGCATAGTTTCCTGCATCAAGTAATTGGATATGTAAATGGTACTGTGTGTAGTAGTAAAAGGCGATTTCTTCATAGCAAGAGCTGTCCGGTGCGCATAAGGCTGCTATTTCTTCTGCCTTGTACTCTGTATGCTCAGGCCATTGGCTGAAATCCGGAGTGCCATACAGATCTCTTAGATAGCTGAATGCGGCGTATGGCAGCAGCCAATGTTCATTTTCTTCAAAGAATTTTTTGAATTCGGCCGAAGCCAGCACTTTCCTTCCGGTTTGTTGGAACATCACTTTCAAATAGGAACGTTTGGCATTGTTCACCGCTTCATAATCTATTTGGGGAAGAGCGTTCAATTCTTGCCGGCGGGCTTCAAAAACAGCCAGCGCTTCTTTATCCTTCATCTTACCCAGCTGGTTCAGGTCAATATACATAGGGTGGAATGCATAAATGGAAATGCTGTTGTAGGGATAAGAATCCATCCAGGTATGGGTAATGGTCGTATCGTTGATAGGGAGGATTTGTACAGCTTGCTGGTGGGTCTTTGCCGCCCAGTCTATCAGTTTCTTCAAATCTCCGAAATCTCCTACTCCAAAACTTTTCTCACTGCGGAGAGAAAATACAGGGATAGCTGTTCCCGCCACCTTACGGGCCGATGAAGTGAAATGAACTTCAGTTTCCGGTGTCAGGTAAATTTCTCCTTTTTTTAATTCCGGATTATTAAGCATCCGGTTGTCGTGGTTCTCCCATTCCTCTACCTGCTTGCTGTCGGCGTTGCAGGCTACGAACTTATAACTTAGCGGAAACTCCAAAGTAGAAACATTCAGTGTGATGGTCCACTCGTTCGGTTGTATTTCTTCCATCAGGACCGTCTTTTGAATATCCCAATTGCCTAAAGCCGGGCAATCTCCGCTGATAGCCAGCACTTGACGCTTATGATGCAGACAAGGGCATAAGGCCCGGAAAGTAATGCTTCCATCGGCGCTTGCTGTGACTTTTATAGTTGTCTCAGACTGATAATCACCACTGAAGGCGGAACTGTATAAGTAAGATTCAGCCGGAAGGTCTTTCCAGAAATCATTTAATATGTAGTGGCAGTTTTTCTTTTTTCCGGGGCAAAACAAATGAGCCATGGTTCCGCTTTCACGGCGGATGCACTGTCCGTCACGATATACTCCATAGCGGTAGGAAACAGGCACGCATGCAGGGAGGTCCGGCATTTCAGCTTCACCTTCCCAATGTTCCCCGTTTGGAGTGCGAAGGATGATAGGTTCACTATTGTTTCCGTCCAGTATCACCCCCAGTTCTTCTCCCCAGGCTGTACGGTATTCAATTCGAAATGTGAGTTTCATGTTATTATTCGAGTTAAATGGTTTAATGTCCCAAAATTAAGACTTTCTGGCAGAATATCGTCTTTCATCCAATTAATTTATAAGAAAAATGAATGAGGTTATGTTTGTTACCGGCGGTGAACTATTACAATTTCTGCCCATTTCATCGAAAAAAAGAGTCGGTATGAGTATCTGTTTCTTCGGGCATTTAAAGGAGGAAAAATATAAATGGGGTCAGGTTGGTTTTCATTGATAAAAAAGCCCCGATCCAGAGAAAAGCAGGATCGGGGCTACCTCAAATTGTAAGATGTGAGGATGGATTTTGATTAAAAAATAATGAATGAAAAATTACGCGTCTATATTCGCATATGTCGCGTTTTTCTCTATGAACTCGCGGCGTGGAGCTACATCGTCTCCCATCAGCATGGAGAAGATATAGTCTACGTTGGCGGCATTGTCAATTGTTACCTGTTTCAGAATACGCGTTTCAGGGTTCATTGTTGTTTCCCACAGTTGTTCGGGATTCATCTCACCCAAACCTTTGTATCGCTGTGTATGGATTCCGTTTTCTTGTCCGTCACCATATTTTTGAATGAATGCCTGGCGTGCTTCTTCGGTGTAGCAGTATTCACTGATTTTTCCTTTGCTGCATTTATATAATGGCGGATTGGCAATGTACAAATGTCCGTTTTCTATAATTTCCGGCATATAGCGGTAGAACAATGTCATGATAAGGGTGTCGATGTGAGAACCATCGACATCGGCATCGGTCATGATCACCACTTTGTGATAACGCAGCTTGTCGATGTTCGCTTTTTTGCTGTCATCATTTCCGTCCACACCGAAACGGACACCCAGGGCGGTGATGATATTATTGACCTCATCGCTTTCAAAAGCCTTGTGCCACATCGCTTTTTCCACATTCAGGATTTTACCCCTCAAAGGTAGAATTGCCTGGAAGGCACGGCTACGTCCTTGCTTGGCAGAACCACCTGCCGAGTCACCCTCGACCAGGAATAGTTCACATTCCTCCGGATTACGGCTCGAGCAGTCGGCCAGTTTGCCCGGCAGTCCGCCACCGCCCATCGGACTCTTTCTTTGAACAGATTCACGTGCCTTGCGTGCGGCGATACGCGCTGTTGCAGCCAGGATCACTTTGTCAACAATCTGTTTTGCTTCTTTCGGATGTTCTTCCAGATAATATGTAAGCGCTTCGCCTACAGCTTGGTTCACGGCACCACTCACTTCGCTATTGCCCAGCTTGGTCTTGGTCTGTCCTTCGAACTGCGGCTCGGCTACTTTCACTGAAATGACGGCAATCAAGCCTTCGCGGAAGTCCTCTCCCGAAATCTCGACTTTTGCTTTTTCCAGTGCTTTGGTATCTTCCGCATATTTCTTCAGTACACGGGTTAATGCGCTGCGGAAACCGGCCTCGTGTGTGCCGCCTTCTATTGTATTGATATTGTTTACATACGAATGCAGGCTTTCACGATAGCCTGTATTGTACATGATGGCACATTCAATGGGGGTATTGTTTTTTTCGGTATTCAGATAAATGACATCATTAATCAGCGCTTCGTTGTTACGGTTCAGGAAACGTACAAACTCTTTCACTCCTTCGTCCGAATGGAATATTTCTTTCTTGAAGCTGCCATCTTCTTCTTTGATCCGGCGGTCGGTCAGTGAAATGGTGATACCTTTGTTCAAGTAGGCCAATTCACGCATACGTGCCTGTAGAATGTCAAACTTATATTCGGTAACAGTGAAGATGGTATCATCCGGCCAGAAAGTCTGTTTTGTTCCGGTAATATCAGCTGTTCCTACTTCTTTTACAGAATACAAAGGATGTCCGCAGCTGTATTCCTGCTGGTAGATCTTGCCACCGCGGAATACCTGTGTGGTCATGTGAGTAGACAAGGCGTTCACACAAGAAACACCTACACCGTGCAGACCGCCTGAAACCTTGTAAGAACCTTTGTCGAACTTACCTCCCGCGTGCAGCACGGTCATTACCACTTCCAATGCAGATTTCTTTTCTTTTTCGTGAAAGTCTACCGGGATACCACGGCCATTATCCTGTACGGTAATGGAGTTGTCTTCATTGATGGTGACTTCTATATGATCACAGTAGCCGGCCAATGCCTCGTCGATAGAGTTGTCCACAACCTCGTAAACCAAGTGGTGCAATCCCTTTTCGCTGATGTCTCCGATATACATGGCGGGACGTTTACGTACAGCCTCCAAACCTTCCAATACCTGGATGTTACTGGCCGAGTAATTGTTTTCGCCGTTTATCTTTTCTTCTTCAGTCATAATCTAATTTCTCTTATTGTAATAACAAAGCAAAAATAGTGAAAAT
>ENA-UERG01000628-UERG01000628.1-human-gut-metagenome-genome-assembly--contig:-NODE-628-length-33562-cov-5.930446_pt1 | contig 33562 bp, 25 predicted proteins | sample MGYA00242954_ERZ507954 | MGnify/ENA primary metagenome ERZ507954 (study PRJEB26167, sample SAMN06115478) | human gut metagenome | host: Homo sapiens | place: China:Sichuan | collected 2015-01-21... | reverse complement strand
GGTCTTGAAGGTTCTTAGGGGACTTCTCCTTAAGAAGTCCCCTAAGCAGGGTTTGGGACAGAGTCCCAAGGTCTTACCCCCAAGGTCTTAAGTCCCAAGGTCTTATCAAAGGAGTACCCACATGAATCACCGCCAGTATACCCCCATCATGAGCCGAAACTGTACCGCAAATGAGCGGGAGCGGGTGCTTTCCGACCTGATGGAAGCGGAAACCGATACTGTGTTCCTCGCAACCGAGCAGGAACCGTTCTTCCGAACCGAACTGCGTGAGGAGTGCCTGAAGAACCTGCGGGAAAATGTCCGATTCTTCCGCGACAAGGGGCTGGAAGTCGGCATCTGGACCCGTGGCTTCGGCTTCGGCACTCCTGTCCCCCAAAACGCTGATCCCGCCTTCGATGATATGACCCGCCTCCGCTCGATTGCCGGACGGGAAGCCGGCGACGCATTCTGCCCCACAGACCCCGTTTACCGGAAGTGGTACGGCGAGTGGTTCGCCGCACTCTGCAGTTGCGGCGCAACCATCGTCATGATCGACGACGACCTCTGCCAGTCGGTTCGTCCCGGGCTCGGGTGCTTCTGCAAGCGGCATAAAAACCTGCTTGCAAAAGCCCTCTCCCTCCCCGCCGATTCCCCCGCGCTTGCCGACGACAGCCTCCGGCAAACGGTCTTTACAGGCGCCCCCACCCCCGCGCGGGCGGCTTATGTGCAGACCATGGGCGACTCCCTGCGCGCCTTCTGCCGCTTCCTGCGGGAAATCGCCGACCGCATCGACCCAAACCTCCGCCTCGGATTCTGCGCGGGCTATACCTCCTTTGACTCCGAAGGAGCAACCGCCGACGAACTGACCGCAATTCTGGCGGGCAAAAACCGCCCCTTCCTGCGGCTCTCGGGCGCGCCGTACTGGACAGCCCCCGCCGTCAACCGCTTCCCCGCCACCGCGCTCGCCGACGTCATCGAATTCGTGCGGATGCAGATCGGCTTCTGCCCCGAGGATACCGAGCTGTTCCACGAAGCCGATACCTATCCCCGCCCGCGCGCCCTGATCCCCGCCGCACTCGGGAAAGCCTACGACTGCGCCCTGCGGACAGAGCCGCGCCTTGGGGCGTTCGATTACCTCTTCGACTACTTCGCTTCGCCCGACTACGAAACGGGCTACCTCCGCGAACATCGCCGCTACGCGCCCCTGCGGAAGCAGATTGACCGCGCCTTTGCGGACACTGTGCCCTACGGCGTTCATGTGATTGAGGGAAAGCATAAATTGGCGTGGGCGCACCTGCCGGAAACGTTCCCCGGCGAAAAGCCCCTCATGCGACGCGCATTGAGCCGCGCGGGCGGATTTCTGGCGGGACTCGGCATCCCGACAACCTACGCCCCACCGCAGGACGACCCCGGCGCAGTCCCCGCCGCCGTCTGCTTTGGCGAGAACGCGCGCCTGCTCGTCGGAAAGCCGCTCCCGCACCGACTGATTCTGGATATCCCCGCCGCGCAGATTCTGCGGGAGAGCGGCATGGCGGTCGGCTTTTCGGATGCAACCCAAATCCCGCCCCCGCTCCTGACCCTGCACGGCAATGAACGCGCGGCAACGGGCGCGCTCCCTCACGCTTACCGCCTGACCCTGCAAGCGGGCGCGCAACCGCTCACCGTCTTTTCCGGGGACGGGCTGACCACACCCGCCGTTTACCGCTTCCGCAGCGGCGAAACCGAACTTCTGGTCTACGCAATTGACGCTTACGCGGGCGACCCGCGCACGGCGTTCTCGCTCTCCTGCTTCCGCGCAGAGGAGTTGGCGGGCTTCCTGCAACTCCCCTACCCCAAAATCCCGCGCGAGCCGAATTTTTACCAAATCTGCCGCAAGCGCGCGGACGGACAGCTTGTCAGCCTGTTTCTCAACCTCTCGCTCGACACCGCCGAGAATCTGCTCGTCACGGATGTCGGCGCGGGCGCGACGGTCGCGGGAGTCGAGGCACACCCCGAAGGAAACGGCATCCGCATCGCCTCCCCCGTCCCACCGTTCCACGGCTTTGTTCTGACCCAACAGACGAAATGAAAAATGAAAAAGGAGTTCCGATATGAAACAGCTTTCTTTGGATGAAATCGACGCGAATTTCCACGTCCCGAAAACCGTGACCGATACGGACATCACCTGGCGCGACGTGCGGCAAGCCCCCTTTGCGGTTTACGGGCTTTACGACTATAAAAACACAGTCCCCTTCCGTCGGATGCCCGAGGAGACCGCCGCCGCAGTCAGTGCGGGGGTTGCCGAGCTTTCCTATAACACTGCAGGCGGGCGGGTGCGCTTCTCCACCGATTCCGACCTGATTGCCATTCACGCCACCATGAACCGCATCGGCAAGATGCCGCATATCCCGCTCACAGGCTCTGCAGGCTTTGATCTCTATGTCGATGACCCCGCAACGGGAACTTCCCGCTATTTCCGAACCTTCATGCCGCCGTTTGATATTGTGGACGGCTACGAGGCGGCGGTTTGTTTCCCCTCGCGGAAACTGCGCTATCTCACCGTCAATTTCCCGCTCTACGCAGGGGTCGATACGCTCCTGATCGGAACGCGGGACAATGCAACGGTCGGCGAAGGGCTTCGTTACCGCAACAGCGCGCCCATCGTCTATTACGGCAGTTCCATCACGCAGGGCGGCTGCGCCTCGCGCCCGGGGAACTGCTACCAGAACATCGTTGCGCGCCGCACGGGGCTGGATTATGTCAACCTCGGCTTTTCCGGCAGCGGCAAGGCGGAGGACGCGATGATCGACTACCTTGCCTCGCTTGAGATGTGCGCATTCGTCTCGGATTACGACCACAACGCGCCGAATCCGCAACACCTGCGCAACACGCATTGCAAGCTCTACCGGGCAATCCGCGCCGCGCACCCCGACGTTCCCTATCTCATGATCTCCCGCATCGACTTTGACAGCGCCTACACGGAGAATCTTGCGCGCAGGGATGTCATACTCGACACCTACCGCTACGCACGGGAGCAGGGCGACCGCAACGTGTATTACATCGACGGCGCGTCGGTCTTTCGCGGGCTCGACGAGGACAGTTGCACCGTGGACGGGACGCACCCGAACGACCACGGCTTCTTCCTTTACGCCGACGCACTCTGCGCCGAGCTGAAACGGGCGTTCACCGAACAGGCGTTTCTGTGAGCACGGACGGTGCAAAAATCCGGATTCCGAAGGTGCGCGTAAAAAATTCCCGCTGTTTTTGGATTGCTCCAAATAATCACAAAACCGACATCGCTTTCAGGCGGTGTCGGTTGCAGACTGTAGACAAAGCCTATCTCTTCCGAGATAGGCTTTGTCAGCGTTCCGAAGGGCTTTACAGCCGCTTCCGTTTCATTGATTTGCTCCGCTCAGTTTTCGGAACAGGTCGGTCATCAGTCCGTAGCGGCAGACAAAATACACATAGCGCATGGAATGCCGCGTGGGCTGTTCCGAATAGGTTCCGTCATACTGCGGGATCAGCGCAGGGCGCAGATAGGAGAGCATCATGCGGTTCTTTTCGTTGAGCAACCACCCAACGGCGGTCACATCCCAGATGGCACGATCCCACGCGATGTCCCGAAAATGGCGGTCCATTCCCTCCGTTGCCTTCGCAAGCAGATAGTCACAGAGCGGATTTTTCCCTTTCAGGTAATGCCGCAGTTCCGGCTCGGTTGTGGTAAAGCCGCTTGCAACCCCGTTACACGGCAGCTGTACCAGAGGTGCACCGCAACCGAACAAAACCCGCGCCGCCGCAATATCCTGCTTCATGTTGAATTCCTTGGTGTCTACCCAATGGAGCGCATGACCTCCCAGCCAGATATGGACAACATTCTCCGTCATTGCAACCGGATCGGTCAGAATTGCAGACGCTGCATTGGTAGCCGCCGCAATGGAAACGATGTAAAGCGGGTTTTCGGGCGAATGCTTCCGTGCTTCCCGCACCATGAACTCCGACGCGTCGGTCACAACCGGCGTTTTTTCGTCCGGCAGATAGCCGCAGGCGCCCCGATATACGTTCGGGATCAGCTCTTCGCGGTGCATCAGCCCGAGAATATGCAGGATTTCTCCGTAGCTTTTCTCCATGCCGTCGGCGGGAGAGGTGCTGTTTGCGTTGAAGAACGGCGCGGCGCAGATGCCGACCGTGTTCAGCTTTTCCCCGGACAGGAGCAGGTACGCCAGCGCAAACTGGTCATCCGCCTCGTTGAAGGTATCGGTGTCCAGAATCACGTCGACCCGCCCCTGCGGGACTTCAAGATTTTTTTCGAGTTGTTCTTTTGTCAGCATCGGATTACTTCAAAAAGGAAAAGTCCGCAATCATCGGCCAATGGTCGGAGGCGGTATCCGCTTTTTTCCCTTTCTCCAGAATTGCGTTTTTCAGCGAAAATCCTTCCGGATCGTAGAAAATATGATCGGCAAGATAATCGTTCGGGAAGGAATCCGCCACGTCACCGTAACCGGTCCAACGCTTGATCGTGGTGTAGCAATCCGAGCCTTTTGCGGTATTCAGATCGCCGAGAATCATTGCGGGCACATCGTAGGTCTTTTTCAGCGTATCCAGCCGCTTGAGCGTCTTTTCCGCCTGCATCACCTTCTGTGCTTCCAGATGCTCCTGTGCCGTAAGCTCGGAAGTCGCGCCTGCCGTGGAGGTATAATGCGTTCCGAGCGTCATAAAGCGCTTCCCGGTTGCCTTCACTTCAAAAACGCCCCACATAATCACACGGCGGTTCACGTCGTCGTTCCACGGCGCGTCGGTTGTCGGATGAATGCTGATATCCTCGTATCCGCCCTCAATCAGGGTCAGCGTTTCGGAGTTATAGACCAGCGAAGTCCGGTTGGACAGTCCGTCCGGGCGCATCAGGCTTACGAATTTGTACTTGGAATCCAACAGCGGCGGCAGTTCCTGACTCCACGTGTCGAAGAACTCGCACAGGCAGAGCACATCGGGCGAATAGCCGTTGATCAGCGAAGCGATGATCCCCTTGCGCAGATTCACATCGGCGGGAATTTTTCCGCCCGAACCCCAACCTGCGAATTCCACCAGAACATTGTATTCCATAATCCGCACATCCCCGGTATTTGCGGCAAACTCACCGGGAACGGTCAGAGATTTCCGTTCATTCATATCGTCCAGTACTCCTTTTTTCGCATCCAGATACGCTTTGAATTCCGTTGCAAGGGTGGTTGTCAGCGTTGCGGACGAACCGATAAAATAGATGTTTCCGCCTTTTGCCAGCATCAGATACTGCCCCTGCTGCAGATTTGCCGAAGCGGTTTCCTCCGTACTGCGGGCGGTATTTCCGACCAGAATCTCATGCTCCGCCTTCGGCTCGGAATCCGGAACGACCTCGGGAACAGCTCCGCAGACTTCACCGATCACCGTTTGGACATTCTCCGCCACACTTTGCGCAACCGTATCCTTGGCGGGATAAACGATGCGGAAATCCTGCACGGAAACGTTGTTCAGCGTGATATCCTTGAGTTTATAGATCAACGCCCGGTAGGTGTAGTCCTTTTTCCATGTCAGAACCGCGCCGCGATCGTCCTTTACGGTGTTGTTTTCAATCATCTGTGCCAAACGTTGTGCACCGTTGATAGCGGCTTCATCGGTGTATGCCGCAACCACAATGTTTTTTTCCGTCAGGCAGACTTCGTAATCCTTATATTTGAGGCTCTTCAGCACCCGCACGGTGTCGGCACGGTAGCAGTTACCGATGATAATTTCCATCGAGCTTTCAACAGGCGTTTCGCTGAAATCGGAATCGGTTGTGGATACGAACCACGCCCCCGTTGCACGGTGGAGGGTATCGACCAACGTGGCAACGGTTGATGCGAGAGCAGAAGAACAGCCCTCGGGACGGACAACGGTAAACGCGGCTTTCGTGCCGGTTGCAAGCGTCAGATTTCTGACGGTATTACCGCCGTCCGTAGTTTCGGTCTCCGACACGGCGGTACTGCCACCGGCGCTGCCGTCCGACCCGGGGATCGGGGGCTGCTCTGTGTTCTGACAGGAGAACAGCCCCAGACAAACAGCAAGCAGAAGAAGCAGTGTCGGAATCAAAGCCCGACGATTGGGCTTGCGTTGTTTCATCCGGCGCACCTCAATCCTCAAAGAACGCGTTCAGCTGACCCGCAACCTTCGTCATCGGCGACTCAAACAATTCCTTGTAGTAGGAGACCCAGTCTCTCTTCAGCAGAACCGCATTACGGAACATGGAAGCGGGCGCATTGCCGCCCTCAAAGAGGTTATAGCTCAGGATTCCGAACTCGGTGGTGGTTCCGGCACGGATAATATCGAACATTCTCGAAGAAGCGGGATCTTTGCTGTACTGCTGTTTCATGATCCGGTAGTAGACATCGGGAGTGATCTGGATGCTGCCTGCGTAGGCAAGCGTTTCCAGAAATGCACCCGATTCCGCTTTGTTCTTTACATTGGAAGTGATGAAATACTCCGCGTGGTCATTACCCAGCAGGGTATGATAGGAATCATCCTCCGAATATTTCGGGAACGGGAGAAGCCCGATGTTCTTCATTTCGTTAAAGTCGGTCTTGACGTACTTGACAGCGGCAATCGTAAAGACTTCCATGTTGGTTTTGAAGCCTGTCGTTCCGCCGTTGACGTTGAGAATCTGCGAGTTGTAAGCCGCATTCTTCACCTTGTCCAGCAGACTCAGAACTTTATTGGAATTGGTATCCTGCGAAACCGTGAGAGCACCGTCCTGAATCTCGAACAGATGCAGTCCGGACGCAATATAGAAGCTGTCCAGCTGGTTCTGGTCAGACATTCCGATTGCATAGATTTTGGACGCCGCGTCAACGGTATCGGACGGAAGCGACAGAGCGGAGGCAATCTCAAAGAAGCGATCAATGGTCCACTCGTCATTGTCAACCAGACTGTACAGATCGTTTTTGGTCAGGTCGCTGTAGTTTTCGAGCAGACCGGTGTTGAACAGCATGATCTGCATATTGTACAGCAGGTTTGCGGAAAGTTCACCCGACATGAAGTAGGTTTTATTGTTCAGCGTAACCGCGTCATGAATAAAATCCGACCACCATGTTTTGGAGAAGTCCACATTCTCAACGGTATTCAGATCCTCGATGATTCCGGTCACCATCAGAGAAACGGGAATCAGGCAGTACGCACCGATGATGTCATATGCCTCCACATTTCCGAACACCGTGTTGGTAACGGTTTCGATGAAGGAGGTCATCGAGCCGAACTGTCCCTCAATGGAGGTAACCTTCATCTCAATGCCGAGGTGCTCTTTGACAATGTTGTCCCGCTGAACCAGCGTATAGTTGACGGAGTCTCCCGATTCGTCCTTCTCGTTGCCGAATTCGGGAATGGTGCTGTTGTAGGTCAGAGCGGTCATCACGCGTCCGATTTCCTGCTTCGGGACATCGAAGCGCTCGTCCGCGCTGATGCCGGGATCTTCGGTCTGAGACGAGCTGTTTGTTGTGCCGGTCGGTTTCTGCTCGGTGTTTTTCTTGCAGGCGGTCAGCGCCATTGCGCCGAGCACCATCAGAAGAGCAAGGGTAAGGCTGATAAATCTTTTCATATTGGTTCCTTTCTGTAACGAACTTACAAGTTACAGACGGCGCGATGCGCCGTCTGTAACCTAAAATCAATAGCGGTCGGACCACTCACGCGTCGATTCGGGCGCAGGGGTTTCGTTTCCGTTATCTTTCTTTGTCGGAGTCTCTTCCTGCTTGCTGCCTACATCGGACGTTTTCGGCGTCGTATCGGACGGCTTGTTGTTATCCGAGCCGCACGAAGCGAAAGCAAAAACGCAGATCAGCAAGGCGAGAATAGCCGCTGTCAGTTTTTTCATGATATTCCCTCCGAAATCAAGCCTGTTTTTCGCCAAAGCAGTCATTGCCGTAGAAGTCGCCGTTGCTGCCGCCCTTCTGCCCCTCTGCGCCGGAAGTTGTGAGAATATCGCAGACATCGAAATCAAGGGTCACTGCATAAGGAATCTGATAACTCTTTTTCATGATGGTATTCTCCTCTTATTTCGTGTAGGATTCGAGAATTGCTTTTTCGGTAGCGTTGTACTTATCGGGGTTTGCGGCAAGATCCTCCAGCGCTTTGGTTGCAACCGTCTTGACGCTGGTTGCGTTCGCTGCCTTGTAGCCGCCGTAGAAGTTTGCGGTCTCGCCGTTCTCATAGGTCACGGTGAAATAACCGACAGCGGAGAAGTTGCGACTGTAGTTTGCGGTCTTGATGTTCACGATTGCGCCGCTGAACTGATAGTAACCGTCGGCTTCCGCCGTTGCCGCGTTCAGCCAGCCGCTGTTCACGATGTTCAGGTAATCCTTGCTCTCTTCCTTACCGGCAAGCGCCTCCAGAGTCAGCGCGCCTTCGCCGAGCATATCAGTGGGAAGAATCAGCGTTCCCGTTGCGGTCAGAGCCGCGCCGAGCGCATCGAAATCGGCTTTGGAAGCCTGCGAGTAGAAACGCAGTCCCGTAGGATCGGCAAAGCGGACAGCCGCGCCGTCAAGCGTCTTGAAATCAGCGGTCACAGCCGTAAAGGTTGCGTTTGCGGTGAGTCCGGTGAGTTCCTTACCGGGCTTGTAGAGCTTGCCCTCCGCGTCTTTCCAGCCAACGAGCTGTGCGGTGGAGTGCGGGTCAGCGACAGGAAGCGTAAACTTGCCGTCAGCAGTCACATCCGAGGAAGCAACAATCATGTTCTTATCCTGCACGGTAACGGTCTTGCGGGTGGAAGCGGAGTCGGCTTCCAGATAAAGTGCGCCGAAATCTGCTCCGGTTGCAGCAGATCTGTACCACTGGTTCAGATTCCAACCGCCTCTCGGCCATGTTGCGAATCTGCACTGAAGCTCAAAACCGATTTTCTTTCCGTCGGTCGCATTGTCGGCATTTCTGAATTGATATGCAACCTCAATTGTAACTTCCGGATTATCTTTTTCGCGCTGAATTACGAAGCTGAAATCGTGAGAGTGGTTGCCTTCGTCCTTCGAATTGCTGTACTGAACCTGACCAACCTTGCTAAGAGCAAAATCGGCATCATCGCCCATGAAATGGCACGGATCGGTTACCCATTTTCCTTCCATGATGCCGGCAGATGTTGAAGCGCCGGTTTCATCAATGCCAAAGTAAACACGCTTATTTGCATTTTCCGTCTTGTCAAGATCGTTGTAATTGATCAGCAAATACAGATACGACGCATCGCTTGCTTTATGCCACATTGCCTTGAAAGAAGCATAGTAGGTCTGATTCAGGCTGCCTTCGTACATAACCAGATCTTCCGACCACGGAAGATTATCCCACGCTTCGCCTTCCGTCACTTTGCCGTCCAATGTAATGGGAGCATCTGCCTTATATGCATGGTAGGAACGTCCACGTCCGTTTGCTCCCGTTCCCGCCTCTGCGCTTGCGGGGATAAATCCGACCGCCGCAGTCAGAAGGACCTGAAATGTTACGAGCGCGGCGGCGACAATTTTGCGAATGTTTTTCATAGCAATATCCTCCGTGTTTTATTCTGCAAAGATTTTTTTGAGAATTGCAAGCTCGGTCTTGTTGTAAGGGCTGAAGGAAAGCACTTCAAAGCCCGTCACACCGAATTCACTGCCCACTTTGTTCTTATAGCCGGTATCTTTGAGTTGAGAACGATCCTCGTAAGCTGCCTGCGCAACCTTAGCAACCGATCTTGAATTGTTCTCTTCCGTGTAAGTACCTGCGAACTCGGTCGTTGTGCCGTCTGCCAGTTCCACTGTAACATACGGCAGAGCAGACCACATCTCGTTCTTGTCGGTCAGGTTCTCCAGAACGCCCTCAAAGCGCGCCGCGGCATCCGCCTCCGCCTTTTGGAAGGTGATTCCCGCCGCCGTCAGCGAAGCGGGCGTTGCGCCTGCGCCTGCGATCTCCTCGGTCAGATCTGCGGTCTTGACAAACAGAATGCCAACCTTCTTCACATAGTCCTTAACATCGTCAAATTCTTCGATCGTGCCTTCGAATTTCAGCGCGCCGGTTGTTGCAAGACGAACTCTCGCCCCCTCCAGGAGCGCGACATTCGGCGTTACCGCGTCGAATTTCTCGTTTGCCTTCGAAACCTTGTAAGTACTGCCTGCCGCATACAGCTTGTTGTCCGAGCGGTTCTTCCATGCGCAAACAGCCGCGCCCGAAGCCTCTTCCGGAAGCGTCACGTTTCCGTTTTCGTCCTTCTTGCAGCTTGCAACCGCAAGTCCCGCATTGTAGAACACTGCGTCGTCGTCCTCATCCACAACCGCTCCGAGGTCAACCGCATTGATTTTCTTCAGCGTAGCGCGCCCCGCAATGTTGGGCTTGCTCTGGGATTCGTAGTTGCACCAAGCCCACTGGGTGATCATCGCTCCCTCGCTGTTCTTCCGATCGGTCAGGAAGTCCAGACCGATTTCGGCATTCGCCGTTGCGTACTTTGCGTCCGAGAAAGTGTACTTCGCTTCAACCGTTACATCCTTGCCGTCATTGGTCCGCTTCACGGTGTATTCGAACCAGTTGCCGACCGTCTTGGTTTCCTCGCGGAGCGAAAGAATCGTGGTTCTGCGGCAAGGGCCTGTTGCACTGCCGCCTGCCTGGCAGGGGTTGGTGCTCTTTCCTGTTTCGTCAACCAGGAACTGGAAAATGTCGCCATTGTTGTACGTACCGTCCGGATCGTTCAGTTCCGCCCAGAAATACAGGTATGCACCGGAAGCGTCGCTTCCCCAAAGCGCCTTGAATTTCGCCGGCGTTTCGTCCGGTTCAAGATTCTGCCAGTAGACCCGAACGGGTTCACTGTACGGAACCTTCTCCCACGGTTCGTCAGCGCCGACAACACCGTCTGCTGTCATCTTGGAAGGGTCAACGCGGTAGATGCTGTAGCTTCTGAGATCCTCGTAGGTGTTCAGCCCTGCAAAAGCAGAGATGCCGCCGAACACGAGCGCAACCTGAAAAACGAACAGACAAACCGCAATGAGACGTGTGGTTCTCTTTTTCATTGTTGTAAAAAAGCCTCCTTAAAAATAGAATTCGAGAAGATTACGGGTTACCATGAGGCATTGCTTCTGCCACAGAAACCTCCTTTCTTTGTGTGGGTTTCGTGCATCCGTAAAGGTTTTTTCTTCTTTTTGGTTCTGCAGGCAATTTTGTGCAAAAAGTAGAAAATACATCCTTCACTTCTGCATCCATTATACAACACATCAATTCCAAAGTAAATGCCTTTTCTTACGCAAAAAGATGTCATTTCTTACGATTTCGCCCGTTTTGTTCCATTTTCTGCCTTTTTATTTGACATTCCCCAACATACCGTTGACAAAGTCTCCTTTTTTCTGTATAATAAAAGGAGGAGGTGAATCAATATGCTGTTCGATTACCACTTTTGCAAAGAGTGGCTTTTTAACCAACCGCTGTATGATTCCTTTCAGCTTCATCAGATCGGGAGAGCATACTGTACCCCGGGCGCTGTCATCCCGTCACACGTTCACCCCAATCTGTTTGAGCTGACCATCGCAATCGGCGGTTCGGGAACGGTTTACACAAACAATATCGCGTCCCACATCTCCACCGGGGATATTTATCTTTCTTTCCCCGCCGATATTCACAAAATCGTCTCGGATACGGAGACCCCGCTGAAATTCGACTTTTTCGCGTTCAATTCGGTCGCGCCCGACACAATACAGGCATTGGAAGAACTGATTGCCGCCAATTACCTGCCGGAAAACCGCGTCTTTCGGGACGACCGGATCGGGCAACTGGTTGCAAATGCCATTCCGGAAGTGGATTCCCCACAGCCCGATTCCGAGGCTCTGCTGTGCAGTATCTTTTCACAGTTGCTGCTGTATCTGCTCCGTGACTTCCGGGAGAAGAAACCGGACAAGCCGTCCGGACAACTGATTCCCGCCGAAATTCTCTGCCGCAAAATCATGAATTACATTGACACGCACATCTATTCCATCCGAAGCCTGGAAGAGGTTGCCCGACATTTCGGCTACAGTTACAATTATCTCTCCACGCTGTTCCGCGCCAACACGTCAACAACCCTGCGGCGCTACTATTGCGACAAGAAGCTGAACACCGCGCGCTATCTGCTCCGCAACAAAAACCTGAAGGTAACTGAGATTGCGGAAATGCTGAACTATTCCTCGGTCTATTCCTTCGGAAAGGCATATCGGCTTCGTTTCGGCATCAGTCCCCGCGATTCAAGGAAGGAAAACAAATAATAAGAACAATTCTCATTCCGGATAAGGAGAAAATCAAATGCTTTCATGCGCAAAATGGATCCGATCCCCGCAAGAGATCGGCATCAGCCCCTGCCCCGTCTTTGCCCGCACATTCCGGCTGACCGGAAGCGAAACCGGGCTTTCCCTCGCCGTCACCTGCGTCGGCATTTACCGCGTCACGCTCAACGGCATTTCCGTTTGTGACGCGCTGTTCGCCCCCGGTTTTACGAATTATCGAAGCCGCCTGCAGGTGCAGACCTACGATCTGCTCCCCCTCGCCGTTCCGGGAGAAAACCGACTGGAAATCCAATGTGCCAACGGCTGGGCGGTCGGTTTCCTCGGTCGCGGCAACACCAACCATATCTTTGCCGACCACATCTCGCTTGCGGCGGAACTTTCGGTCACGGGGGCGGACGGCACGGTCGCGGGGCTCGTCACAGACGAATGCTGGGGAGTATACCGGAATGCGATTCGTTCCGCGGAATTCTACCACGGAGAAACCGATGACTTTACGGCAAAAGAAGAATATCTCGATAATGCCGTTCCCGACGCCGCTCCCGACGCCCGGCTGATTCCCGACGAGGGCGTCCCCGTGCGCGAAATTGCGCGGGTTCACGCCAAGGCGCTGATCCGCACGCCGAAGGGCGAGACCGTGATCGACTTCGGGCAGAACCTTGCCGGATACGCGGAAATCACCGTCACCGGAGCTCCCGGAGACCGCGTGACGCTTTCCCACGCCGAAACGCTCGACCGCGAGGGCAACTTCTACACCAAAAATCTGGAGCTTGCCGAATGCCGCAACACCTATGTGCTGGACGGCACGCCGCGCGTCCTCAAGCCGCATTTCACCTTTCAGGGTTACCGCTACATCCGGATCGATGAATTCCCCGCCGGAGAGGAGATCCGCCCTGAAAACTTTGTCTCCGTGGCGATCTGCTCCGACATGAAAGAGACCGGTTTCTTCCTCTGCGGGAACGAGAAGGTCAACCGCCTGTACCGGAACACGCTCTGGGGACAGCGGAGCAACTTCATCGACATTCCGACCGACTGCCCGCAGCGCGACGAACGGCTCGGTTGGCTGGGCGACGCGCAGGTCTTTATCCGCACGGCGGCTATCAATTATGATGTCAAACGGTTCTTTACGAAATGGCTGAACGATGTGATGTCGGAGCAGAACGCGGACGGCGGCATTTACGGCGTTGTGCCGAAAGTGCCCGGCAGAGGAACCAAAATTTCCGCCGCATGGGGCGACGCAACGGTCATCTGCCCGTGGGAACTTTACCGTGCTTACGGCGACAAAGACCTGCTTGCCCGCCACTTCCCCATGATGCAAAAATGGGTAGAATTCATCCGCACGCAAGGTCCGGAGGAATATCTGTGGCTCGGCGGCGACCACTACGGAGACTGGCTGGCGGCAGACGCCGAGCTGTCCCCCGCCGTCCGTCAGGGCGCTACGCAGACCGACCTGATTGCAAGCGCCTATTTCGCATACGTCACGCAGATTCTGGTCAGCGCGGGAGAGGTGCTCGGCATGGATATGCAGGCATACCGCACCCTGCACGGCAATATCCGCGCGGCGTTCCGCAAACTCTTTATGAAGGATGGGCTGCCTGTCCTCTATCCGAAATTCGACGGGCTGTCATCCAACCGCCGCGTCATCGGACAGACGCAGACGGCAATCGTGCTGATTCTGCACTTCGGGCTGTACGAAGGCAGCGCGGAAAAGGAAAAGCTGACGGACACCCTGCTTGAGATGATCCGGAAAAACGGCGGTTGTATGGCAACCGGTTTCGTCGGCACGCCGTACCTGCTCCATGTCCTGACCGAAACGGGACATATAAAGGAAGCCTACAACCTGTTTTTGCAGGAGAAATATCCGTCGTGGCTGTTTTCGGTCAACCGCGGCGCAACCACAATCTGGGAACACTGGGACGGCATCCGCGAGGACGGCGGTTTCTGGGACGACGAAAAGAATTCCTTCAACCACTATTCCTACGGCTGTGTGTTCGACTGGGTCTTTGGCTCGGCGCTCGGAATCAACCCTGCAGAGCCTGCCTACCGCCGCGTCCGCATCACCCCGCACCCCGACCGACGGCTCGGATTTGCCGCAGGCTCGGTTATCGCTCCCGCCGGAAAGATTTCCGTCTCGTGGCATTTTGAAGGCGGGCAGGTGCGCTATGAAATCGACCTGCCGGACGGCATTGACGGCGAACTGATTCTGCCGGACGGACAAACCGCAAACCTGCAGCCCGGCAAATCGCTGTTTTACGGAGCGGAAGTCTGACAGCCGAAGCCGCCCCGCAAGGCAAAAAACAAAAGGGGCTGTTGATTTCCCCTTTTGTTTTTTCCTTTAAGGATTACAGGCGAACCTCGGTCCACGGATGCTCCGCCGCGGTTCTTGCCGCCTGCATTACACCGATAACCGTTACGGTTTCCTCCGGCTTCACGGGTACATCCGCACCGTCAAACATCGCAAGAATGGATGCGATCAGGCGCTTGAAGAAATCGCCGCCGATATTGACATAGTTCAGCCGCTTCTCGGGATCTGTGCTCTCGGGAGAGATGGCAAATCCCGGCGCGTGCTTGGTGTCATACATACACAGGTTTGCAATCCGTCCGTCCCGGTACTTCATGGCAAGCACCGTATTTTTGCTTCCCGACAGTGCCATAACCGATTCCACATCCGCACCCATCAACCGCACGGCAATCTCCACAAAGTGGATCATGTAAATGTCCCGTCTGCCGGAACCGCTTACGGTCACCGAGCGAAGCGGCTCCTGCCAGTCGAGCAACTCATCCGCAAAGCGCAACGCGGAAGAAGAGAACAGCCTGACGCCGTATTGCTTTGCAAGCGCAAAGATGGCTCTTGCAGTCTCTGCGTCCGGCGCAAAGGTTTTATCCATGTAGCAGGGCTTTCCGCAGGGGAATACCCGTTTTGCGTAATCCAAATGCCGCTCCGGATTGTCAGGCGAGAGCACCATCAGATAGTCTGCCTTTTCGCAGACCTCCTCAATGGATGCGCACTTCTCTACGCCGAATTTCCCGCACCATCCGTCGGTTGTCACGCCGTCCACCGGGGAAACATCCACTTCTGCCCATGCATAAGCGATCTCAAACTCCGGATTGATCTCCTTGATCCATGCCGGATAGTTGTTCGCGTGCCATTCGCTCAGGTAATAGTCAATAAAACCGATTTTCTTCATGATATACCTCCGTATCAGGTTTTACCCTTTTCTTATTGTAGTACAAAAAAGCTGTTTTGTCTTTATCATTTTCCAATCGATTGTTTCACAGTTGTTGCCCCGTCATAGCGAGCGCTCCTGCGGCAAACGGTAAATAAAACCGTTTCAAATGATAAAGCAGACGCCGTCAGATAAGCAACGATCCGATTTCAAAAAGGAGACCCGAAAATGGAAAAGCGCTTTATCTGTGCCACACGGGCATATTGCGATTTTACGCACCGTGTTGCCGCTCCGTATCTACGGCGGACATTTGATCTGAGGTTCGCACCGGAATTTGCGGATCTGAAAATCTGCGGGCTTGGTTTTTACCGCTTATGGATCAACGGGCAGGAAATAACCAAAGGCTGTTTCGCCCCCTACATCAGCAATCCGGATGACCGAATGTACTTTGATGCCTATGACCTCACTCCCTATCTGCGGCAGGGGGAAAACGTGCTCGGTATCCTGCTCGGAAACGGATTTCAGAACGATTTCGGCGGCGAGGTCTGGGATTTTGACAAAGCACCGTGGCGGTCTGCGCCGAAGCTGGCGCTTGAAGTTCAGGCAGGCGGAAACGGCGAAAGCCTCTCCTTTTATGCGGACAGCCGTTTTTTGACCCATCCCTCCCCCATTCTGTTTGACGAATACCGGCTGGGCGAAATTTACGATGCGCGACAGGAACTCCCCGGCTGGAATCTTCCGGGCTTTGACACAACCGGCTGGACGCCTGCATTGCCCGCCGACGCGCCTCGCGGTGAACTCTGCGAATGTCACGCAGAACCGATCCGCCGTTATGAAACGCTCTCTCCCGTCTCCGTCACCCCCTGCGACGGCGGTTACCTCTACGATTTCGGCAAGAACACCGCCGGCATCTGTCGATTGCACCTGACGGATGCAGAGCCGGGACAAACCGTTGTAATCAAATTCTGTGAACGGCTGAAAGACGGAAAATTCGATCAGTCCAACCTCTACAATCAGCCCGCAGAAAAATATCCCTTCTATTTCACCGATTTTTCCCGCGTGGAATATCATGCCCGGGGCGGTGATGAGACTTACGAGCCATCCTTTGCATGGTTTGGCTACCGCTATGCCTTCGTTCTCGGCGTCCGCCCCGACCAGGCAACCGCCGGTCTGCTTTCGTTCCCGGTGCTGTCCGGCGATTTGCGCCGCACGGGTCATTTCTCCTGCTCGGACGAAACGGTCAACCGCATTTTCGACATGATCGTCAACTCCGACCGTTCCAACTTTTACTACTTCCCGACCGACTGCCCGCACCGGGAGAAAAACGGCTGGACCGGTGACGCCTCCATGTCGGCGCCGCAGATGTCCCTGCTGTTCGACACCACCGAAAGCTATCTCGAATGGCTTCGATGCATCGTGGCGGCACAGCGGGAGGACGGCGCGCTTCCCGGCATCGTTCCGACCGGCGGCTGGGGCTTTGCATGGGGAAACGGTCCTGCATGGGACAGCGTGCTGGTCAACCTCCCCTACACCGTTTGGCGTTTGCGGGGCGACACCCGCGCAATCACCGTCACCGCCGACGCCATGCTCCGTTATTTCGCTTACATCCGCACACGGCGGAATGAGGACGGTACGGTTTCCGTCGGATTGGGCGACTGGGTACCGGTCGGCAAAAAGTCAAGCCGATATGACACGCCGCTTGCCCTGACCGACAGTATCATGGTTATGGATATGGCAAACAAAGCGGCTGAAATGCTTACCGCGATCGGACGGAAAAAGGACGCTGCCGACGCGGCGTCTCTGCGGGATGAAATGCTTGCAGGCATCCGCGGGGCGCTTCTTGACAAAAGCTCCGGAATGCTCGCAAACGGAACGCAGACCGCGCAGGCGATGGGACTTTATTACGGTATCTTTCTGCCGGAAGAACGGGATAAAGCATTCGGACTTCTGATGACGCGCATCCGGGAAAACAACGGCAATTTCGACTGCGGTTTTCTCGGTATGCACACGCTGTTCCATGTGCTGTCCGACTTCGGCGAGAGCGAAACCGCCTATCGCATGGTCACCGCTAAAGCCTTTCCTTCTTACCGGAATCTGCTCGACCGCGGGGAAACCGCAATGGTCGAATCCTTCCAGCCGGAGGACGGGCGGGAATGCGGTTCGCACAACCATCACTTTCTCGGCGATGTCGCACGGTGGTTCATCCGATCCCTTGCCGGGTTGGAAATCGTCAACTGCCATCGGATACAGGTGTGCCCGTCCTTTGTACGGGAACTGGATTCTGCCGAGGCGTCCTATGCGCTTCCGGGCGGAACCGTTGCGGTTGCATGGAAACGGACCGAAAACCGCATTCAGCTGACCGTTACACACCCCGCAGACGTTTTGTGCGAGATCCGATGTGATCGCACGGTCTGCGAAATGCACGAACAAATCAACGAAATTACAAAACAGGAGGACTGTTTATGAGCCGTTCCGTACTGAATTTTGTCAACTTTATCCGCGGCTGTGAGCCGCGCCGACCGAAAGACCTGCTTCTTCCGGTCAAAGAAGAAATCGCCGCCGACCGCAAAGCCGGTATCAAACATACGTTTCTGTTCCAATACGACGCCCTCCTGCGCGAAGATCTGGTTTCGGCAGTCCGGAAAGGGATGGACGGGAACATGGAACTTGGGTTGTGGTTCGAAATCGTCCGTCCGCTGACGGAAAGCGTCGGAATCAAATGGCGCGGCAGGCCGGGCTATGACTGGGATTGGTACGTCAACCCCGGTTTCCCGGAAGCCTACACCCAAGCGGAACGCCGTCTGCTGATTGACGAAGCCTTCCGTCTGTTCCGGGAAACCTTCGGTTATGATCCGACCGTTGCGGGGTCATGGCTGTTGGACGCCTACTCCATGCAGTACATGAGCGAAAAATACCGCATGGACGCATTCTGCATCTGCCGCGAGCAACTGGCGGTGGATGCCTACACGCTCTGGGGCGGATACTACAGCGGCGGATACTATCCCTCCAAAAACAATGCGCTCTGCCCTTCGCAAAGTGCGCAGACCCGTATCGGAACGCCGGTTTTCCGGATGCTCGGGATTGACCCGATTTACGGCTATGACGAAAGCAAAAACAGCGAGAATCACCCGCGTCTGAACGGGTGCTACACAATGGAACCGTTCTGGGACAGCGGAAAGAGCCGGGATGTCATGGAGTGGTACTTCCGCGAATACTACGAAAACCCGTCTCTTTCCGGCAGTCATGCCACAACGGGACAGGAAAACAGCTTCGGCTGGGAGGGAATTGCTGACGGCTACCGTCTCCAGCTGGAGCTGGCGAAAAAATGGGAATCCGAAGGCAAACTGACCATTGAAACCCTGGGAGAAACCGGCAGGAGATTCCGCGAAACTTACAGGGATACCCCACCGGCGGCGCTTTCCGCGCTGACCGATTGGTCGGGAAACGGCATCCGGTCGGTTTGGTTCAGCAGTCGGTTCTGGCGCGGGAATCTGTTCCTGCGGGACGGCAGGCTGTTCTTCCGCGATCTGTTCGTCTTTGACGATCGCTATCGGGAACGTTACCTCGAAACGCCCTGCGCCGAGTGGAGCGCGATCTACGACAATCTGCCCGTAGTCGATCGCCGTCGCTGCATCACGCCGGAACAAAACTGCGCATGGAGCTTCTCGAGAAAAGTATCGGAAATCGCCCTGTCTCAAAACGAAACCGCCGATACACTGACCGTAACCGTTACAAACGCCGATGGTGCAAACTGGTTTCTGACAATGGACGAAAACGGTTTTTCCGCAAAGGATGCCTCGGATCTTTTGTTGGAATTCGGAAACGGAAACCAACTTGTTTCGGCCGACGAAACGGAACTGCGTTTTTGCCATGAAGGCTTTTCCTATTCCGTTTCGGTTCTGCAGGGACATCTCGTAAAAACGGAAAAATCCACGGTCATCCAACCCCGGGGCGGTAACCTGACGGTTCGGATGCGGCAAACGGATTAGGAGTGAATCAAATGAATCCCATCTTATTACCACGGGAGTCCGAGCCCGTTACAGACCTTCCGTTTGGCGGAAGCACACCGGCAGGAGACACGGTTGCGGTCAACAGCCGCTACCTGACGCGAAACGGCAAGCCTTGGTTCCCTGTTTCGGGCGAGTTTCAGTTTTCCCGCTATCGCAGGGAGGACTGGGAGCGGGAACTTTGCAAAATGAAAGCAGGCGGCGTCACGCTGATTGCATCCTACATCTTCTGGATTCACCATGAAGAAGCAGAGGGCGTTTGGGATTTCTCCGGTCAGCGCGACCTGCGGGCGTTTGCGGAGCTTTGCGGCAAACTGGAGTTGCCGATCCTGTTGCGGATCGGTCCGTGGTGTCACGGAGAATGCCGCAACGGCGGGTTTCCGGATTGGATTCGCTTTCAGGATCGGTTCAAAACCCGCACCGATGACCCGACCTATCTCGCCTATGTCCGCAGATGGTATCGGAAACTGGCAGAGGAAGTCAAGGGTTTGCTGTGGAGCGACGGCGGTCCTGTCATCGGGGTACAGATTGAAAACGAATACCGCGCCTACGCCGAGCCGGATCATGAAAAGCGGCGCGCGCATATGCACACCCTGCGCAAACTCGCCGAAGAATGCGGCTTTACCGTCCCGCTCTACACTGCCACCGCATGGGGAACTGCAACGCTCAACGAAATGGAAACCCTGCCCGTTCTCGGAGGATATGCGGATGAAGCATGGTCGCGGACAACCGCGGAACTGAAGGAAAACGCGCATTTTCTGTTCCAACCTCCGACCAACGATCAGTCAATCGGAAGCGACCTCAAAACCGATGACGGTAACTTCTCCTTCGATATTGATATGAACCGATATCCGTTCCTCACGGCGGAAATCGGCGGCGGAATGCAAGTCACGCTCCGCCGCAGAGTGGTAATCGACGCCAAGGACACCGAGAGCATCGTGGTCTGCACCGTCGGCTCGGGCGCGGGACTGATCGGCTACTATATGTATCACGGCGGAACCAATCCGGACGGAAAGCTGACCACATTGGAAGAAAGCGCGGCGGTCGGTGCGCCGAACACCCTGCCGGTCAAATCGTATGATTTCCAAGGCATCCTGCGGGAAAACGGCGATCCGCATGAAAGCTACCACCGCCTGCGGCGGCATCACTATCTGCTGCGGGAATTCGGTTGGTTGATCGCTCCCGCAATGACCGTCCTTCCGGAGGACACCGCCAAAGATCCCGCGGATTTCCGCTCCCTGCGGTATGCCGTGCGCCATGACCCGGCAAGCGGCGGCGGATTCGTGTGGATCAACAACCACCTGCGCCGCAGAAAACTGGCATATCATCCCGATGTCACCCTGACGCTCGACACGGGGCACGGAATCGTCAACACACCTCCCGTGAATATCCGGGATCAGGACATCCGGATTCTCCCCTACAATCTGCCGCTCGGAGACGGCTGCGTTCTGACCGCCTCCAATGCAACGCCGCTTTGCCGCATCGATTCCCGTTGGTTCTTCTATACGGATGACGTCCCCGTCTATCGGTTTGCAGGAAAAGAAGCAGAGATCATCACGCTGACAAACGCAGAATCCCTCCGTGCGTTCCTGCTCGGAGATCGGCTGTATGTCACGGATCGGGACGATTGCCTGCTGTACGGGCAGGACGGAGGGGTGGTTGCGGAGTTCTATGCCGATACGCATATCAGAATCCGGGGCGCAACGGGAGACAGCCGCGAACTTCTGCTGACCGCGCCCGACGCGGAGGGGAACTGTACCGTGACGGCGGTTGGAGAGAACCTTTGGGAACTGAACCTGACCTATCCGGACACAACCGCAGAACCGATGCTGACGGTGGATTTTTTGGGGGATCGCGCGGAAATTTTCGACCCACGGAAACCGGACAGGCTCATTGCGGACTGGTTTACTTCCGGACTTCCGCTCAGGCTCGCATTGGAGCAGTATGGGAAACCGGAATCGCTGCGGATCAGAATTTACCCAAGCGAAGAAAACCGATATTTTGACCTTCCGGTTGAGCCGGGATGCGCCGTTTCGTCGGCAGGCATGACCTTCCGGCATCATAAAACGCTTCCTTCCCGATGAGGATACAGATTGCTGTTCCTTGCCCCGTTTCTTCGGAGACGGGGTTCTTTTTTTGTAGCTTGCCCGCGAAGACAGAGATAGACCGTGACGGCATGGGACGGGAGGTTTTGTTGGTAAAATGCATCAGGGAATCCCATGTCATACCTCCTGTTCCGGTGGGCGGTTTGCCGTCTCCCCTTACTTCCCTTTTATGAGAGCGGCAGGAGATTTCCCCTGAATGTCGACGAATCGGCGGTAGAACGCGGAATAATCGCGGAAGCCGACCCGAAGTGCCGCTTCTTCCGCAGGCACACCCTCCTGCAACCATTCTGCGGCAAGCGCCATGCGTTTGGTGTTGACATAATGCAGAATCGACATTCCCGTATGAGCACGGAACAGGCGGCAAAGCTGGTATTTGCCGATGAAATGAAGCGTTGCGAGACGGTCGAGCGAGAGATCCTCGGTCAGATGGTGGTTGATATAGTCAATGAGCGCAAAAACGGTTTCATTTCCGCTCGCGTTTTCCCGATCCGGACCTTGCAAAAACAGCGCGGTTACCGCCTGCGTAACGGCGGCTTGCAGCAACGTTTCCCGCAAATCCGGAATTGCGTTTCGACCGAGACGGTCCAGCAGCGAAAAGGACTGCCGCAGGAGAGGAATGACCGATTCGGATGCGGAATAGATTCCCCTGTCCGAATCCTCCCGCGCGGAAAGAATCGGCAGATCCGATGCCGCACCGATTATGAAATCGCGCCTGAAATTGACCACATACCGCTCATACAGCGCCTCTGTTTCGGGGCGCACATAGTGATATTCCTGCGGACGGGTGAGGAGAAGCGTGCCGTCCCGGAGCGGGTAGCGTGTTCCCTCTACAATGAAATCCCCGTGCCCGTGCAGGACGAACAGCAGCTCGTATTCGGTGTGACAGTGCCGCTCAAAGTTGGCGGCATCGGGATGCTCTGTGCGGGTGTGAGAGTAATGATAATCAGCCATGGAAGCCTCCTGCGACATGATGGCATCAGTATACCACAAAAGCGCAAGATTTGCAATGTCTTTTGCAAATTTGACAATGGAAAATTTCAGGGAAGCGCGGTATAATGAAGTCGAAGCAACCCCACGGAGGTGAAAGCAATATGAAATTAGGGGTGAATCTGTTTTCCGTTCGGAAATTTCTGAAGAACGAGGCGGATGTCCGCGAGTCCTTCCGCAAAATCCGCGACATCGGCTATGAGGTCGTACAGCTTTCGGGCGCGGCACCGATGGAGGCGGAAACGGTGCGTAAGATTTCCCGCGAGAGCGGTCTGCCCATCGTCTGTACCCATTCTCCGCTGGATCGCATTCTGCACGATACCGATGCGCTGATCCGGGAGCACCGGGTGTTCGGCTGTCCCGTCATCGGTCTCGGCGCGCTCCCGAAGGAATTGCGCACGAAGGAGGCGGACCTGCACGAATGGCTGGCAACCATGCGGGAGCCTGTTGCAAAAATCCGCGCGGCAGGGCTGTCGTTCGCCTACCACAACCACGATTTTGAGTTCCTGCCGCTGACCGACACGGGCAACCGCATCTATGACATTCTGCTTGCGGAATGCCCCGATTGGGAGCTGATTCCCGACACCTACTGGATTGCCTATGCGGGCGGGGATGTTGCGCAGACGCTGAAGCGCATCGGCGCGGGGCGGATGACCAACGTCCATTTCAAGGATATGGCGCGTGACGAGAAGCGGAGCATTTGCAGCTGCGGCGCGGGCGTGCTGGATTTCGCGTCCTACCTGCCGCTTTGCGAATCGCTCGGTACCGAAAACATTCTGGTCGAGCAGGACAACGCAAACGATGCGGACGACCCGTTCGGAGAACTGGAAATCAGCTACCGCACGCTGCGTCCGCTGATGAAATAAGGAGGTCAGGCATGGCAGAATTTCTCATTTCCGCATTTGCGGACGAGACCTCGACCGACCCCGACCATCAGATTGCCGCGCTGAAGCGGAACGGTCTGCGCATGATTGAGCCGCGCAACATCGGCGGCGGAATCGTGGATCGCACCGACGCGGAGCTGGACGCGTTTGCGGATAAGCTGGACCGCGCGGGCATCGGCATTTCGGCGCTCGGCTCACCGATCGGGAAATACGATATCGACAAGCCGTTTGACGCGCATTTGACCGCATTCCGCCGCGCGCTGGAGATCTGTCGCAGGCTCGGCACGAACCGGATGCGGATGTTCAGCTTTTTTGTGCCGCAGGAACGCCTGAAGGAATGCCGCGCGGAGGTTCTGCGCCGCCTTTCGGTCATGCTGGAGGAAGCGGATCGCGCCGGCGTGACGCTCTGCCACGAAAACGAATCGAAGATTTACGGACAGAATCCGGCAGAGGTTGCCGACCTGCTGAACGCCCTTCCGGGACTGTATGGGGTCTTTGATGCGGCAAACTATGTGATGAATGATGCAGATCCGTTGGCGGGAATTGAAGCAACGCTCATCCGCCCCGCATACCTGCACATGAAGGACGCAATCGGTGCGGAGAAGGCGATCGTTCCTGTCGGCATGGGGGACGGTCGGTATGAGGAGGTGCTGCGGCGCGTGGATCGCGCAATGGACGGGCTTGTGTACCTGACGGTCGAGCCGCACCTGCACATTTTTGAAATCTACCAAAGAATTGACAGCCACAAGCTGAAAACGGGGATTGCGTTCGACAATTCGGACGATGCCTTTGACTGCGCGGTCGGAAGCGTGAAAACAATGCTCACAAGGCTGGGCTACACGGAAGGAGCGGATCTGGTATGGAGAAAGTAAGGTTCGGGATTGTCGGCGTGGGAAATATGGGAAGCGGTCACGCAAAGAGCTTCCTCGGCGGCAAGGCGGAGCATGGCGTTCTGACCGCGATCTGTGACCTGAAGCCGGAGCGCATGGACGCAATCCGTGCATTGGACGGCGGGGCGGAGCTTGCAACCTACACGGACTACCGTGACCTGTTCGCGAGCGGAAAGGTGGACGCGGTGATCGTTGCAGTGCCGCACTATTTCCACCCGCGCATTTCGATGGACGCGCTGGCGGCGGGACTGCACGTCATCTGCGAGAAACCGGAGGGCGTGTACACCAAGCAGGTCAAGGAGCTGAACGAGGCGGCAGGCAGATCGGATCGCCTGTTTACCGTGATGTTCAATCAGCGCACCAACTGCGTTTACCGCAAAATGCGCGAGATGATCCAGAACGGGGAGCTGGGCGAGATCAAACGGGTCAACTGGATTATCACAACGTGGTACCGTTCGCAAAGCTACTACGATTCGGGCGACTGGCGCGCGACCTGGCGCGGCGAGGGCGGCGGCGTGCTGTTCAACCAGTGCCCGCACCAGTTGGATCTGTTGCAGTGGGTCACCGGCATGATGCCCGCGCGCATCCGTTCCTTCTGCCACTTTGGAAAGTGGCACGACATTGAGGTGGAGGACGATGTCACGGCATACCTCGAATATCCGAACGGCGCAACGGGCGTGTTCATCACCTCCACGGGCGACACCCCGGGAACAAACCGCTTTGAGATTCTGGGGAACAACGGAAAGCTGGTCTGCGAGCATGACCGCCTGACCTTTACCAAACTGGCAATGCCGGAACGCGAATTCAACGCGACCTACCGGGGCGGCTTCGGTGAGCCGGAGCGGGAGGAAATCGCGGTGGAAACCGACGGCAAAAACCCGCAGCACGTGGGGATTCTCAACAACTTTGCAAACGCGGTTCTCGGACTGGAGCCGCTGTTTGTCGACGGTCGCGAGGGCATTCACGGCGTGGAGCTGATGGACGCGATGCTCCTTTCCACATGGAAGGATCGCACGGTCACCCTGCCGATTGACGATGACGAATATTGGGACGAACTGCAGAAACACATTGCGGTCAGCCGTCTCAAAACCGCCTCGGATGTTGTGCTGAACACCGAGGGAACTTATACTTCCAAATGACGGGGGCGGAGTCCTTCCGCGCCGCCGTGGTCGGTTGCGGGGCAATCGCACCGAATCATGTGACGGGGATTCTTGCCTCCGGGCAGACGCTTGCGGCGGTCTGTGACCCCGACAAAAGCCGCGCGGAGCGCCTGCTTGCGCGGTTCGTGCTGTCTGTTCCGATTTACACCGACCTTGAGGAACTGCTTGACCGCGAGCACCCGGATGTCCTGCACATCTGCACGCCGCATTACCTGCACGCGCCGATGTGCTGCGCGGCACTGTCGCGTGGAGTGAATGTCCTGTGCGAGAAGCCGCTCGGCATCAGCGCGCGTGACCTTGCGGCAATTGCGGCTGCGGCAGAAGCAAGCCCGGCGATGCTGGGGGTCTGTCTGCAAAACCGCTATGAGCCGAATTTTCTCCGCCTCAAGGCAACCTCCGGGGAGGAGGGCGTTGCGGCGGCGTTCGGCGTGGTCGCATGGCGACGCGACGCGGATTACTATGCCTCGGGCGCGTGGCGCGGGAAATGGGCAACCGAGGGCGGCGGTGTGATGATCAACCAGGCGCTTCACACCCTTGACCTGTTGCAATGGCTTTGCGGAATGCCGCAAACGGTCACGGCGCATCTGTCCGACGACCATTTGCAGGGCGTGATTGAGGTCGAGGACACCGCAACGGCGCATTTCCGCCTGCCCGACGGCAGAGCCTTTCAGCTGTTCGCCACGACTGCCTGTGCCTCGGATTTTCCGGCACAGCTGCAGCTTATGACCCGCGCGGGGCATCGGTATTTTGCCGACAATACGTCGCTCTGCCGGGACGGAGAGCCGCTGCCCGGAGAGGAATCCGCAACGCTTGGGAAAACGGTCTGGGGAAGCGGTCACTGCCGCCTGATCGCGGATTTCTATCGGCATCTTTCGGAAGGAACGCGCTTCCCGATTGATGCGCACGAGGGCGCAAAGGTGATCCGGCTGATTCTTGCCATGTATGCGTCCGCAAAGGAGAACTGCACGATGAAACCGACGGAGGATACCCTATGAAGGAATTTTTCGGAGACGGTCTGCTGCTCGGCTCGCCGGCGGCGGAGCGCCTGTACGCGGCGGTGCGGGATCTGCCGATTATCGATTATCACTGCCACCTGAACGAAAACGAGATCCGGGACGACATCGGCTTTGCGAATCCCGGCGCGCTCTGGCTCGGCGGCGACCATTACAAATGGCGCGCCATGCGCCTGTGCGGCGTGGACGAGCATTTCATCACGGGGGACGCGACCGATTATGAGAAATACCGCAAATATGCGGAAATCTTCCCGCGCCTGTGCGGCAATCCGCTCTACTACTGGACGCAGATGGAGCTGAAGCTGCTGTTCGGCATCACCAAGCCGCTCTCTCCGGAAACGGCGGATGAAATCTGGGCGGCGGCGAACGAACAGTTGAAAACCATGCGTGTTTCGGATATTCTGCGCCGCTTCCGTGTGGAATACATCGCCACCACCAACGACCCGACCGATACGCTGGAGGCACACGGGGTGTACGGAAACACTGCGGTTGCCCCGACCTTCCGTCCCGACCGGATGCTGAGCTGTGACCCTGCGGCGCTGGACGCGCTACGCAGATCTGCCGGAATGCGAAAACTCCGGTCGCTTGCCGAGGTCAGGCAGGGGCTTGTCCGGCGGTTGGATTGGTTCTGCGCACACGGCTGTGTGATCTCCGACCACGGAATGGATTTTCTGCCGGTTGCGGACTGCGGGGAGAACTACGCTTCCTATCTGTTTGAGCGAAAAAGCAACGTCACCGCGGAGGAGCTGTCGCCCGGCGAGCAGGAAAAGCTGACCTCCCATCTGCTGTACTTCCTTGCGGGAGAATACCAGAAGCGCGGCATGGTCATGCAGCTGCATTTCGGAACCTACCGCAATGTCAACAGCGGAATGTTCGGAAGGATCGGGCGTGACGCGGGCTTTGACATCATGCGCGGGCGCGTGGACGCCGACCGTCTGGCAGTCTTTCTCGACACGCTGAACACGCGCGGAGACCTGCCGAAGACCGTGCTTTATTCGCTGAACCCGACCGCAGTCCCCGCCATAGCGACCCTTTCGGGGGCGTTCCCGAATGTGCGCGTGGGCGTGGCGTGGTGGTTCAACGACACGGTGGAGGGCATCCGTCAGCAGCTGCGCACCGTCACGGAGTATGCCGTGTTGGGGACGCATCTCGGAATGCTGACCGACAGCCGCTCCTATGCAAGCTATCCGCGCTTTGATTTCTTCCGCCGGATTCTCTGCGACACGGTCGGAGCATATGTCGAGCGCGGCGAATACGATGCCGGTGCGGCAGAGGCGCTGGTGCGCGGCATCTGCTATGAAAATGTCAGGGAATTTCTCGGAATCGGAGGGAAAACCTTATGAAAATGACATTTCGCTGGTACGGCGAGAGGGACAGCATCCCGCTGTCGTACATCCGGCAGATTCCCGGCATGACGGGTGTGGTGACGGCGGTCTACGATGTTCCGGTCGGGGAGGTCTGGCACACGGACAGAATTGCCCGCCTGAAGGCGCTGTGCGATCGGGAGCAGCTGGAGATGGAGGTCATCGAAAGCGTTCCGGTGCATGAGGACATCAAGCTTGGGAGACCCACGCGCGACCGCCTGATCGAAAATTACGCCCAAACCGTCCGCAATCTCGGAAAATTCGGTGTCCGGTGCATCTGCTATAACTTCATGCCCGTGTTCGACTGGCTTCGGACGAATCTGCACACCCCCGCGCCGGACGGTTCGAATTCGCTGTCCTACCGTCACGCGGAGCTGACCGCGCTCGACCCGCACGACCTGCATCTGCCCGGCTGGGACGAAAGCTATAGTCCCGCCGAACTGCGAGGACTGCTCGCGGCTTACGCGGGCATGACACATGAGAAGCTGTTTGAAAATCTGGTCTATTTCCTGCGCGGCATCATGCCTGCCTGCCGCGAGACGGGCATCAATATGGCAATCCACCCCGACGACCCGCCGTGGGATATGTTCGGGCTTCCGCGCATCATTACGGGGCGGGAGAGCTACCTCCGCCTGTTTGAAGCCGTGCCGGAGCGGGAGAACGGCATCACCTTCTGCACGGGTTCTCTCGGCGCTGGGCGGGAGAATGATCTGCCGGCGCTTGCACGGGAGTTTGCCGACCGTATCTGCTTCGCACACCTGCGGCAGATCCGCTTCGAGGGGGAACGCGACTTCTGCGAATGCGGACACCGGACCGATGCGGGAAGCTTGGATATGCTTGCGATTGTCGAAGCGCTGGCGGACGGCGGCTTTGACGGCTATGTCCGACCCGACCACGGCAGGAACATCTGGGGCGAGGACGGCAAGCCCGGCTACGGGCTCTACGACCGTGCGCTCGGCGCGTGCTACCTCTCCGGTCTGTTTGAAGCGGTGGAGAGAAGAAGAAAGGAGCAATGAGAAAATGAAATTACCGTATCGGATGGATCTTTCGGATAAAGTGGTTGCCGTAACCGGCGCGGGCGGGGTGCTGATGAGCGAATTCTGCCGGGCGCTGGCGGCGTGCGGAGCAAAGGTGGCGCTTCTGGACATCAACGAGGCGGCGGCGAAGGCGGTCGCGGATGAAATCGGTGAAAACGCGATTGCCGTCGGCACGAATTGTCTGGACAAGGCGAGCATTGAAGCGGCGGCGGAACGGGTGCATCAGGCGTTCGGCAGGGTGAATTTCCTCATCAACGGTGCGGGCGGAAACAATCCCCGCGCAACCTGCGACAATGAGACGATGACCCCAGAGACCGATAATACCGTCAAGTCCTTTTTCGGCTTGGAGGAATCGGGGCTGAAGTTCGTGTTTGACCTGAACATCACCTCGGCATTTCTGGTCACGCAGGTGTTCGCGAAGGACATGGTGCAGACCGGCGGAAACATCATCAATATTTCATCGATGAACGCCTTCCGACCCCTGACCAAAATTCCGGCATACAGCGCGGCAAAGGCGGGGATTTCCAACTTTACCAAGTGGCTCGCGGTTCACTTCGCCCCCTGCGGCATCCGCGTCAATGCCATTGCGCCCGGGTTCTTTGTGACCAACCAGAACCGCGCTCTGCTGTTTGACGCGGACGGCAATCCCACGGCGCGCACGGGCAAGATTCTTGCCGCAACTCCGCAGAAACGCTTCGGAGAGGTGAGCGACCTCATCGGCACGCTCCTCTGGCTCGCCTCGGACGATGCCAGCGGCTTTGTCACCGGAGTGATCGTCCCGGTTGACGGCGGCTTCAACGCTTACAGCGGCGTCTGAATATGACATCGCGGTCGACCCCGCGCCGCTTCACAAGGCAGGCGTAAATCCGGAGCATATCCGAATCGGCGGGCGGCAGATCGAACGGCTTTTGTTCCTTTTTTCGGGCGACAGTTACAGCGACCGCTCCGACATCCGCTCCGGGCAATACCCTGTAACCGCAAAAAAGGCTTTGAGTGTTGTCTCAAAGCCTTTTTGCTTCAGATTTCCAGAATCCGGCAAGGTATCGCCTCTCCCTCGCAGAGCGCGGGAACGGTCAGATACGGGATGCCGGAAACAACCGCTTCTGCACCGGGGTGATAATGCCCCCGGAGAACCAGCTTCCCCTTTCCGCTCGCCTCCGGCAGCTCCCGCACCTCCGATGCATTCCGGATGACGTGGTCCGCACGCACGCCGTGATCTCCCTCAGGCGCGCAAGTTCCGCTTCGTGCGTGTCCTCTCGGTCGGTCAGATCGCCCATACAGACCGCGTAATCCGCCCCGTTCTGCCGGAATGTCTCCATCACCTGCCGCACCTTTTCATAGGAAAGCCGCGGTCGGCGCGGTCGGCAGAGCACCTCGCTACTGCAATCATGCGGATCGGCAAATACCCCGATTTTCATGTCAGCTCCCCTTCTTTTTGTCGGCCGCAGCCCCGCGTTCGTCCCTGCAGTCCGGATGCCCGGTGCCGTTCTGCGCCTGCCGCTGGTATTCCTGCGGAGAAATGCCGACCGCACGCTTGAATGCCCGCGAAAACGAGGAGTAATCGCTGTACCCCAGCTGATACGCCAGCGTTTTGAGGTTGCTCTCCCCCGCATCCAGCCGGATCTTTGCCATCCGGCTTCGGCGGTCCACGACATAGTCCTGCGGCGTAATACCAACGTACTTCCGGAAAACAGCGCTGAAATACTTGCGTGAAAAGCCGAGCGAGCGCGCAATGTCCTCCACCGAAAGCTGATAGTTGGTCTGCTCCCACATCCGCATGGCAAAGGAAATGGTGTGACTGAAGCGGTAGTCGGTCTTTTCCTCCTCCGCCTTCTCAATCCTGACGCTGGTGTGGAACGCAATCAGCTCGTACAGCTTTCCCATATAGAACCAGTAGGGTTCGCAGTCGTGACGGTCGAAATAAAGCATCTCCCGAAAAATCCTTCGCATATCCTCCTCAAAACCGTACCGGAAGATTTCCTGTCCTTTCGGAAACCCCCAGCGGGAGGTGTCCGGAGTCTGACGGCTTCGCAGCATGACCCAATAGAATTCCAGCGTGTCCTCCGGATCGGTGCGTAGGGTGTGCGGCTTGTTGCATTCCGCTACCACGCAGTCCCCGCGGGCAATCGGCTTGCCGTTGAAAAAGCCGTGACCGCCCACAATATAGTGGATAATCATCGAATGCGGATAGAGCCGGTTGATCAGATTCTTTTTCGGGTCGGAGATCTCATACCCCACCGACTCCACAAAAAGCTCCGCCTCCGCGTCATTCGGGTTGGTGAGGAACACCATGTTTTTGTAGTGCCGCTGCCCGTCCGCCAGCGTGTCGAATTCGGCGGGACTTTTCAGATAACAGAATTGGGAAAATTCCGACGTCTGCCGGATATAGGAACATTTCATAGGCGCATCCCCTTTGCTCTTTTCACAATCCGTACACCGGAATTATCATATCACAATCCCGCCCGCAATAGAAGAACAAACTGTTAAATTGCCTGCCCAAACAGGTAAAAATATTTCCCCGTCGGGAGAGCAACGCGCACCCCCGGAACCCGCGTGCCGTCCGGCAAAGCAAACCATTCCGCCTCCGGTACCGCATGTCTCGTTCCGTCCCGCATGACAGCCGTCACACGGTCTCCCGCCGCTTCCAGCCGTAGCGGGATGTGCAGGTATTTGTCGGCGTGATCGGAAATCGTTGCGCTGTAGCCGTCCAGAAAGCCCTCGTCCGACCGCTCGCCGTCGTTTTCCCAAAGCGAAGGCGAAGAATACCAGCTTCGCGTCCACACCACCACACGGATGCCGCGCAATGCCGCTTCCCCGGCAAACAGCCGGTTGACCATTACGTCCTCCACGCAAAGCCCCGCCGGCGCATCCGAAACCCGACTCCAGAGCCGCCAGAGCAGTTCGGTTGCCTCCGCGGGCGTTTCGGGCGGCTGCGGCTTCTCCCAAACGCCGGCAAGCTTCGGCTGTCCCGGAAGCAGATTTGCAAGACAGCGCATCTCGTCAGCCTCGCCAAGCACCACAACGCCCCGTTCCGTGCCCGTCCGCGCAAGAATCTCCCGCACCGCGTGCGCCATCCGCTCAATGTGATAAAACTTCTGTGCCGGCTTGAATTCCACAAACACCGGATAGTGCGGGCGGCAGGAAACCGCAGCCAGCATTTTCTCCAGCCGGTCGGTTCGCTCGCCCGGAAAATCGGTGCGCTCGCGTGCCTCCAGCTCCGCCGCCGTCAACGTTTCCACCACCCGCTCCTCGCCGGTCAGCATTGCTTTGGTGGTTGGATTATGAATGACGAACGGAATGCCGTCCCGCGTCAGTTTGATATCAATCTCCGCGCCGTCCAGCCCCAGCTCCGCGCCGCGCACCACCGCCCGGATCGAGTTTTCCGGCAGGCGGTATTCGTCCTGGTAGCCCTTGTGCGCCAGAAGGCGGTAGCGCCGCGTGCGGGAATGCTCCGGGAGCGCCCCTAAAATGCCGTATACCCGCGCGGGGGAATCGGTCAGAATGCCGTCCGCCCCCGCAAAAATCGCAGTTGCCTCCCGTCCTGCCGCATCGCACCAGATGCTGTGCCCGCGCTCGTGCAGCAGATTCAGCGTATCCCAATCGGTCTGATCTGCCGAAATCAACAGCCCGACAGCCCCCACCGACCACGCCCGCTCCGAAACGGCAAACCAGTCCGCACCGACACCGACGGCGCGGCAGTCCAGAATTCTGCGCAGATGCGGCACGCGGAGAAAAAGCTCCTCCGCCTGCTTTGCCAACGCAATCGGAACGCACAGCGTCGCGTCTCCCAGTGCATTCTCCCAGACGAAGGAAACCAGCGCCTGCGAGACCGACAGATCGTCAAGGTACAGCACCGGAACCGCATTGCGCGTGCCGTCCAGACAGTCATAAAGCGTTCCGACCGGAACACCGGCACCGTCTTTCACCGTCAGATCCGGAAAAACACGGAAAAAGACCGTCTGCGGCGGCTCATGTTTCATCCGCTCCCCCAACGCCCCTGTGGCAAAAACCGCGGCGGCAGGCGGTGCGATGACATTGGAATTCGGGCGGTAAACAGCCCGCTCAAAACTTGCCTTGCGGCTTTCATACAATGGTTTCATTGGTTTCATTTCTGCTCCTTTTTGGGGAAAAGGGAATCTGTCAGTCTCCCACTCAATCATCACCGGGCAGTGGTCGGAGGTATTGCAGGCGGCGTCATCGGTCAGAACGGCAAATCTCCGCACACCGTCCGCGTGCGCGGCATCCACAAGGATAGTAACAGTCTTCCCGCCGTAGTTCAGATCCTCCGGCAGATCGTCCTTGGTGTACGCGCCGTAGAAGTTTTCCCGTGGTAAACCGCCGGGATTCATTTATAACATATCACATTTTCACCTCATTTTCAATAAATCGGTATGCCCGGGGGCGATAGCTCTTATCCACCACACAGTTCTTTATGGGAAGGCGGTTCGCCGGAAGCTCATCAATAACGGAAATATCGAGATCCCCATACAGGATGATCGCCAGTGTCCTTGGAATCGGGGTAGCACTCATGACCAGCACATGCGGTGTCAGCTCCGGATCGTGTTCACTGCCCTTGTTTCCCAGGGCTTCCCGCTGCCCTACGCCGAACCGGTGCTGCTCATCGGTAATGACCAGGGCCAGCCGGTCATAATGCACTTTTTCCTGGATCAGGGCATGAGTTCCCACTATGATATCTGCCTCGTGAGAAGCAATCTTTTCGTAGGCCAGACGTTTTTCCT
>ENA-UERG01000622-UERG01000622.1-human-gut-metagenome-genome-assembly--contig:-NODE-622-length-33894-cov-5.070586_pt1 | contig 33894 bp, 18 predicted proteins | sample MGYA00242954_ERZ507954 | MGnify/ENA primary metagenome ERZ507954 (study PRJEB26167, sample SAMN06115478) | human gut metagenome | host: Homo sapiens | place: China:Sichuan | collected 2015-01-21... | reverse complement strand
GTTAATCTCATCCTGTGCCAGCTCCTGACGTCTGAAGCGGGTATGGCGGTGCAGGGGTTTATTCTCCCGCAGGCACTCTTCACGCAGACGCTTTACATACTCGGCGGTTGCGAAGATAATTGATGGTCTCATGGCATAATCTCCATAGATAGTGATTGAGATGCCGGACTTCCTGGCGGGGAAGCGCCGGCGGAGAGAGGCAGGGTTTATCTCTTTGGATTGCGAAAAGTCGATTGAAAAAGAACTGTTCTCCGAGCTGCTGAAAAGAGGTACCGTGTCGTGAAATTTCTCATTCCGTTAGGGCTTCTCGGCTTGGTTGGAATCCTCGCTTTGATTCTCATTTACATCATCAAACCGAACTTCCAACAAAAGCTGGTTTCCAGCACCTTCATCTGGAGACTGAGCCTGAAATTCAAAAAGAAGAAAATTCCGCTCAGCAGACTCCGCAACATTTTGCTGATTGCCTGCCAGGTGCTGATTATTACCACCATTGCGGCAATTCTTGCAAAAACGATCCATGTTCTCAAGCAGAAGATTGAACAGCCCGAGGTGGTGCTCGTGATCGATTCTTCCGCCAGTATGCGCGCCGGAACCGAAGAGTCCACGCGTTATGAGCGCGCGGTAGAGGCTGCCGTCAAGCAGGCGGAGGAGACCTTTGCCTCGGACGGGATTGTTTCCGTGATTCTTGCGGGAAACGACAGTCATTTTCTGGTGGAAAGAGCCTATGCGGACAGCCGGGACAGAGTCGTCGGTGATCTGAAAGCTCTGTTGGACGGGGAAACCGGGTGCTCCTATTCTTCTGCGGTTCTTTCGGCTGCCGTTGCGCTTTCCGATCGGGTTCTCAGCGTCAATCCGTCGGCAAAAACTTACGTTTACACCGATCAGAATTATGCGCAGAAAAACTACGTGGAGTTGGTCAACGTTGCCGATCAATCCGAGTGGAACGCGGCTATTCTGAGCGCAACCGCAGATTTTGAAGATAACTATTACACCTTCCGGATTGAAGTCGTCTGTTATGGACGGGATCTTGACCTTGATGTCAATCTGGAAGTTTTCGGCGTTAATGCAACAAGCAGTGAAGATACCGCCGCCGGAAATCTTTCTTTGGAGGAGAGTGTTCCCTGCGCTTCCGATCAGGTGTATACCCTGATTTTCAAGTATTTCCCGGATGAAAACCATTCGGACGCTGTGGAAGCATATGAAAAAACCTTGCCCGAGAACGCGGTGTTTCATCTGCTCGGTTCGGGAGAGGGGATTACCTCCTACCAATCCGTGCACATCAGCCTTTCGGTTGACGGAGACTCCGTGGAGGATTCCGTTGCTCTGGATAACAGCTTTGATATTTATGACGGTCTGAAGGAGCGGATCCGGATTCAGTACTGCAGCTCGGGAAGCGATCCGCTGACAGGTGAACCGTTGGGTCCGAACGTTTTCTTCCAGGAGGTTCTTGCGGTTCTGAAGAAGAACTACGAGGCAAAGTGGGATCTTGACATTACCGAAGTCAAGCGCGGTCAGACGCCGGTTCTGGAAGGGTACGATTTCTACATTTTTGAGCATTCCATGCCGGAAAAGCTTCCAACGGACGGCGTGATCCTTTTGGTGGATCCTCTCGGAACGCCGAACGGCGCCGGCTTCCGCGTGGAGAAAATTGTTGATATGAGCAAGAAGAGCGTCTATCTTGCACAGGAAGAAACGCATCCGATTCTGAACAATATCGAGGCGACGAATATTACCGTCAGCCGGTATCTGAAGGTTTCGTACGATCCTGAGTATACCATGTTGCTTTCCTATGCGGGTGACCCGTTGCTCCTTGTCAGAAACGACGGGGACGCGCAGGTCGCCGTGATGTGCTTCTCTCTGCACTATTCCAACCTCGCGCTTCTGATGGACTTCCCTCTGATGATGCGCAACCTGTTTGAATATTACTTCCCATCCACGATTAACGGCAATTCCTTTGAGACGGAGCAGACCGTTTCCGTCAACTGCCGCGGGGATGAACTGAAGGTGAAGGGGTATGAGACCGATTTTGCCCTTACCGAGTTCCCCGCACAACTGACGCTGAGCCTGCCCGGTTCTTACCAACTGTCGCAGACGACGCGCGCGGGAAAAGACGTTACCACTACGGTATATGTTCGCGTTCCGAGAGCGGAGAGCGATATCTTTGCGGAGGAAGGCGCGATTACCGGTCCGTATTACGAGGTGGATGAGAGCGATTATTATCGGGATCTTTTGCTGTATCTTGCCGGTGCCTTGGTTTTCTTGCTTCTGCTTGAGTGGTATCTGCAGCACAAGGAAAACAGCATTTAAGGAGGCATACAAATGATACATTTCAAAATTCATTTTTCATATCCTCTGCTGTTGCTGATTTTCCTGTTCGGTGTGGCAATGACCGCTTTGCTTTATTTCCGGCTTTCCAAAAAGTATCGGAAAAACCGGAATCGGATTACCTCGGTGGTGCTGCACCTGATTGTGTTGGCATTGGCGGTTCTGACGCTTGCCGGCACGATGTTTACCTATGAAATTCCCAACAAGGAAAACCAGATTATCCTTCTGGTGGACGTTTCGGACACGACGGAGCAATCCGAGAGAGAGCGGGATCGTTTCATGGAAACGGTTCTGGACATGGGACAGTATGACGGTTACAGCATCGGAGTTGTTACCTTCGGCTACGATCAGGTTTATGCGGTGGAGCTGACCGATAAGGTCGGTGACATCATGGGGAAGTATAACGCTGCGGAAAAGCCCGACACAAGCGCAACCGATATTGCGGCGGCTCTTACCTATGCTTCCACGCTGTTCAAAAATCCGGAAAGTGCAAAGATTGTGCTTGTCACCGACGGAAAAGAGACCGACGAGGAGGCAATGGCGGTTATCCGGACGGTTGCGGCAAAAGGCATCCGCGTGGATGTTGCCAACATTTCCACTGCCTATGAAGGGGATGATATGCAACTGATGGATTCCGAACTTCCGGATTACCATCTGAAGCCCGGAGCGCAGTGCAAGCTTTCGGTCACGGTGTATTCCAAGGCGGAGGGAAGCGCTTCCGTGAAGCTGTATGACAACGGGAATCTGATTGCCACACAGCCGATTACAACGACCCCCGGGATGCAGAACGTTACCTTCCAGCATACGTTTGAAAAGTACGGCATTCACGAACTTTCCTTTGTACTGGAACCGGCAAACGACCTGCTGTCGGAAAACAATACCTATTATACCTATCTGAATCTGGAGAACTTCAACAAGGTTCTGGTTCTGGAGCACAAAGCGGGAGAATCGGAGCAGATAAAAGCGCTTCTGACCGCAGAGGGCGCCGAATACGACGTCACCGTCAAAAATCTGTCGGAGGAAGAGGATGTTCCCAAGACTCTGGCGGATCTGCGCCAATATGACCAGATCCTGCTCAACAACATCGCGAACAGCGATCTTCCGGACGGCTTTGACGAACTGCTGTACCGCTACGTCAATGAGTGCGGCGGCGGACTGTTTACCGTCGGAGGTGCGGATCTCAATCCGAACGCGACGGACGAGAACGACAAGTATATTGCACACTCCTATAATCGGGATGATATGCTGAACACTTTGTTTCAGGACATTCTTCCGGTACAGGCGATCAATTACACGCCTCCGATTGCTGTTATGATTATCGTCGACCGTTCCGGTTCTATGGCATCGGTGGACAACACTACGGGCGGAAGCAAGTACGACCTCGCTCTGACGGGTGCGGTGTCCTGCCTGAATGCAATGTCGGCAAGAGACTACATCGGACTGATGACGTTGGATGACGATTACGATACGCTTCTGCCGCTGACTCCCCGTACACAGGAGTCCAAGATTCTGGAAGCGATCAACAATGCAAGAGAACTCGGCGCAACGGGCGGAACCAAGTTTTCCTCTTCCATTGAGCGTGCCAGCCGCGCACTTCTTTCCGTCAATGTTGCAAGACGTCACGTCATTATCGTCACGGACGGTATGCCGGGAGACAAGGAAGAGGATTATCTGCCTCACGTCAAGCAGTATCATGAGAACAACGGAATCACGTATTCGGTAGTCGGAATCGGTCTGAAAGAGACCGAGGACGCCGGGAAAAAGATGAAGAACATCTGCGACCTCGGCGGCGGACGACTTCAGGCGTTCACCGACGCAAAAGAAACCTCTGCGCGGATGCGGGAAGAGCTGAACGCTCCCGAAATTAAGGAAGTCAACTACGAGAAGTTCTATCCCACCGCAACCGACACGCTTTCCTCTGTCTTTTCCGGAATTTCCTTCACGGAGACCGAAGAAGGAAAGACAACCGCAAAGATGACGGCGTCGTTGGACGGATTTTTCGGAGTCCGGGTCAAATCCGGAGCGGAACTTCTGCTGATTGGCGACTATGATGTTCCTATTTATGCACAGTGGCGACTGGGCAAGGGAATGGTCGGAAGTTTCATGTGCGACCTCAACGGAGTGTGGTCATCCGACTTCCTGTCGGAAGACGGATCGGGTAAGACGTTCATTCTCAACGTGGTGTCGGCGCTGATGCCGACGGAATCGATACGGGAAAACGAAATTTCCGTCACGGTAAAGCAGGATAACTACACCAACAGCCTCAGCATTTTCACGAATCTGGATGAAGGGGAGTATATCACGGGCGAGCTTCTGAACCTGTCCGATCCCGCGGCAACGCCGCTTCCGTTGGGAAGTGCGACTGTCGCCGCAGACGGAACCCGTTTGTCCGCACTGGATTGCTACATCACATCCGCATTGGACGCTTCCAGCAACTACAGCCGTTGCAGATTTGTGATCAAAAAGGGTGGCATCTACCAACTCACGCTCAAAAAGGTGAATGCGGACGGAGCGGTGCTTGCCGAATATCAGACCTATCGGACTTTCTCCTATTCGGAGGAATATGACAACAATCAGGAAATTACCGATCTGGTACTGACGGAGAATCTGGAGAACCTTGCCGATGCCGCCAACGGGAAGCTGATTGCGGACAATGAAGATCCGATTGAAGTTTTTGCAAACTTCGTGACCTCCATTCCGAAATCGTTTGATCCCCGCTACGTGTTTATGATTCTTGCATTGGTACTGTTCCTGCTCGATGTGGCGGTGCGTAAGTTCAAATTCAAGTGGCCGCATGAGATCGTCCGTTCTTATAAGGACAAACGGAAAGCCAAGAAAGGAGGAACACCGTCGTGAAACGGTTTATGAAATGGTTTCTTCCGGTTGCTGCGCTCCTCCTGCTTGTTGGCTTGGCATCCTGCAAGAAGTCAGCCGGGCTGGAAACCCCGCAGTCGTTGGAAATCGATATTGACAATCAGCTCTCTTGGGACGCCGTGGATCTTGCACGCTCCTATCTTGTGGAAGTGAAAAACGAGAACGGGGAAGAGGTTTTCAGCAAAAACACACGGAAAACTTCTTACTCTCTTTCGGATCTGGAGGTTGGAGACTATGAGATCCGCGTCAGGGCAACCGGCGGCGCTCAGAACGACCAAACCTCCGATTGGTCCGAGGCGCTGTATTTTCACAGGGATTATGAGTCCGGTTGCGTGTATGAATTTTACAACGGCAACACCGAATACCGGATCAAGAGAAGCGGGAGCGCTTCCGGAACCGTAACGATTGAAGCCACGTACCGCGGAAAAGCGGTAACCGGGATCGGAGAAAACGCATTCAAGGGAAATCGGAATGTAAAAGAGATTATCCTCGGTGAAAATATCCGTACCATTGCGGAAAATGCGTTTTACAACTGCTCGGTTCTGGAGTCCGTTACCATTCCGGACGGCGTAACCTCCATCGGGGATTCCGCTTTCCAGGGATGCCGGGAGTTGAAAAAGATCAATATTCCGACCGGAATTGCCTCGATACCGGCGTATTGCTTCGCATATTGCCGCTCTCTTTCGGAGATTTCCATCGGCGAGAATGTCCGGAGCATCGGAGAAAGCGCTTTCAACGGCGCTGCACTGACCGCCGTTCGGATTCCCGACAGCGTGGAGACCATCGGCGAGAATGCGTTTACGACCGCAAGCGAGCTTACGGAGGTTGTGATCGGAAAGGGCGTCGTCTCCATCGGGAATACCGCTTTTTATGATCTTCCCAAGCTTCAGAACGTGACGTTTGCCGAGGGGAGCGCTCTTGAAACCCTCGGGGAATCCGCTTTTGCGGCTGCTCCGCTTTTGCAGGAAATTACCCTTCCCGAAACGGTGACAGACATCGGCGCCCGTTGCTTTTATCGGTGCGAAGCGCTTGAAAAGGTGAACATTCCCGCTACGGTTCGCCATGTCGGAACGCTTGCCTTCAACGCTACCAAGATTTATGTCAACGAAGAAACCGACTTTGTTTATGTGGACGGTTGGTTGGTTGCAGTCAAGAATCAGGAACTCCATAAGACCGTTTCCAAGTTGGATCTGAAGGCGGGAACGGTTGGAATCATTGACAATTGCTTCTCCAAAGCGCCGATTCTGGAGTCTGTACAGTTGCCGGATTCGGTTCGGATTGTTGGACGGTATGCTTTTTCCGGCATTGCAACGTTGGTTCGCTTTGAAGCCGGAAAAAATCTGGAGGTGCTTCAGGAAGGCGCATTTTCCAATTGCACCGGGCTTTATGTCCTGTTGCTGAATCGCTCGCTTCAGGAAATCGGCGCATATGCGTTTTACGGTTGCACAACGCTTGACAATAACTCGTTGGACGGCAACAGCATCATTCCGCAGTCGGTCAGACGCATCGGAGCATATGCTTTCATGAAGACGATGCTTTGGGAAAAACCGGAGAAGAACATTGTTTATGCAGGAAACTGGGCCGTTGGCTTTGCAGAAAATGCAAAACTCGGCGCGGCGGAACTGAAAGACAGTGTTGTCGGCATTGCGGACAATGCATTTTTCCAATGCGAAACGCTGACCTCTTTGAAAAACCTGAGCAAATGTACCTACATCGGCACGGCAGCTTTCTTCGGATGCACGGCACTGGAGACGGTCAGCCTGAATTCCAGATTGGAAACCATTGAAGCGTACACTTTCTACAAGTGTCGATCTTTGTTCCGCGTTTCCGTTCCGACCATGCTGCAGTCCGTGGGCAGATCGGCATTCTACGGTTGTTCCAATCTGAAGTCGCTGGATTTTTCCGATTCGGCTGTGTTTACCTCCATCGGAGATTTTGCCTTCTATAGCTGCTCCAATCTGGAAACGGTTATATTCGGCGAAAACCTGACCGGGCTTGGCAGATACGCTTTCAAAAACTGCTCGGCACTGACGGCAATCGAACTTCCGGATACCGTAACGGCAATCCCGGAGCATACGTTTGCGAATTGTTCTGCGCTCGGCACGCTGAAACTCGGTTCAGGGGTGACCGCAATCGGGGAGAAAGCGTTTTACAAATGCGTGGGGCTGTCGGAAGTCATTCTGCCCGATTCGATCAGAACCGTCGGAAACAGTGCGTTTTACAAGTGTTCTTCTCTGAAAACGCTGTCTCTCGGAACTTCGCTTGAGCGGATCGAAGATTTTGCGTTTTACAATGACAGCGAAATCGGGTCTCTGACATTGCCCGGTACGCTGAAACAGATCGGGAAGTATGCGTTCAAGGGCTTGAATTCGCTCACCGCTCTGATCATACCGAAGGAGGTCGCAGAGATCGCCGGAAATGCATTTTACGGCTGTCACAACGCAACCTTCTACATTGAGGAGGGCACGGACACTGCAGAATGGAATCTGCGGTGGAATTCCTCCAACCGACCGGTGGTATCCGGCGTCCTGCTTTCCGAGGACGGAAGCTATGTGACGTCCCTTACGACCGGCGAGGAAACGGTGAAGAACGGAATCTATCTGTCCGATCAGATTACGCCGATTGCGAATCCCACACGCACGGGTTATACCTTTGCGGGGTGGCTTCGTGAGGACGGAACGCAGATCGAGACCAATCAGATTTCCGAAATGCCGGCGGGAACGCTTCTGACGGCAGTGTGGACGAAAGAGGAATGACAAAAGATCCGGGCGGCGCCGATCGGCGCCGCGCCCGGATCTTCCGTCCGCAGATCAAACCTGTAACAAATCAAATGTGCAAACAAACGCTTTCGTAAAAGAAAGTAAAGAGGAGTGTTATGAAAAAATTTCGTATTTTTCTGTTGCTGTGCGCTGTGCTTCTGATTATGGGACTGACGGTGGCGTGCAAGAAAACACCGGAAAATCCGACACCGACGGATCAGGTAAAGCTGACGATGGTTGCCAACGACGGCACCGAGGCAACCGTAACAGAGGTTGAAAAGAACCAATCCTATACGCTTCCGACGCCTGCCCGGAGCGGGTATGCCTTTTCCGGTTGGTATCTGAATGAGGATCTCAGCGGTGACGCGGTTACCTCGGTTCAGCCGGATGCGGATCTGTCTGTTTATGCGAAGTGGGAAAAGCTGTATACTCTGACCTTGGATTCCAACGGCGGAACGCTTTCCACCGCAACGCTGGAACTGAAGGCGGGCGAAAAGCTTGCCGATAAGTTGGCATCGCTGGTTCCCACCAAGGAAAACAGCCAGTTCGGTATGTGGCTTCTTGCCGGCGAGGAACTGGATGCGGACGCCGTCATGGGAAGCACCGATATGACGTTGGTTGCAAAATACAAGACCAAGTATTATATCCACGTGTTCCTGCAAAACGAAACGCTGGATGGCTATACGGAATCTTCCGAGGTGGTGGAGAACTACGCTTATGAGGGCGAGGAGTTTACCGCTTCTGCGGAAGTCTCCGGATACACCGTAACAGACAACGCAGACAGTGTTTCCAAACTGGTGATTTCGGGCGACATCGAAAAGAATGTGTTCCGGCTTTACTTCAATCGGAACTCCTATTCGCTGACTTTTGTTTCCAATTATCCGGACGGTTCAAGCGAGCAGAGAAAGACCGAGCGCCTGACCCACGGTATCAAAACGGCGTTGCCTTTCGTTACCTTTGAGGCGGATGGGTACTTCCTTGAGGGATGGGCGCTGAGCGCGGACGGCGAGGTCAAATATTCCTCCCATCTGATGGACGGACATCTCTATAACGAAGAGACGCCCGCCGTGGAGGAGCTGACGGCAAACGGCGATGTGACGCTGTATGCGGTCTGGAGCAAGGAATATACCGATCTCTTTGGCGGAAGCGACATTCTGTACGTTTCCCGGGCGAAGAAGAATACGGTGTACCTGCGCCGTGCGGATGTTTACTTCCAGGGAATTCTGAACAAGAATGTGATTCTGTTCCCGAATGCCAACGTCCCGGAAGGCAGACTGAACTCCGACGGAGAGACCTTCCTGTTCTGCAATGTTTCCCGTGAGGAAGTTGCGGCAACGCTCTATGAGATGGGCGCCGGGAAGGGTCTTAACGAGTTGGTTAAGATTTATCTGGACAGAGCGAATGGCATTACCTATTCCGTTAAGAAGAACGAATCGGATGCGGTGACCTCCGACTCCAAGGGCGAGTTCTACTTTGACGATGACGGATACATGGTGGCAACCTTCACCGAGGGCGAACTGAAGGGAACGAAGATCACCTTCGTGATCGGAAATGTCACGGTGGAAAACCAGAAAAGACTGGCGTTTCAGGTTCGGAACGAGAGCGAAATCGCGCTCGGACAGATCCTTTGCTTCACCGTAAGCGGGAATCGGATTGTTGTCAACACCGATGCCAACGGAAATCCCGTCGGGAATCTGACGCTTAACGGCTTTGGCGTGGCTTCCTACAATCAGGGAGGTTCGACCGCTTCCTTCTACTACATCTATGACACGGAAAAGCAGACCATCACATTGATGGATTCGAAGGGATCTGTGGCGGGTGTGCTTCGCCTGATGGAGATTGACGGCAAGCTTGGCTATATGATCTACAATGCTTCCATTGATGTCAGCTATACGCTGGCGGACGGCTCTGTGCTGACGTTGGACGGAATGCGCACCGCGACCTATACCAAGGGAGACAAGACCGTTTCCGGGTTCTTCTCCACAAAGAAGTCTGCGCTGGGCGGCACCATCCTGTCCTTTACGGATGCGGACGGCGTTCTGCACAACTTCATGATTACCGTTACGACAAAGGATGTTCTGGTTGATCCCACCAAACCGGACGGCGACACCAAGAAGGAGCAGATCACTACGGTTGAAGTGCTGTCTGCGGTTTATACGGAGTACTATTACAAGGATGGGAAGGGTACTTACTATGCGCCGCTCTTTGTCTTTGACGGCGAGGATTTCAGCACTGTGACGGTTTACGGTTACAATCAGAGCAAGGAGTTCCACAAGATTGCAACCGGCACGATGACCTACAACAGCGAAACCGGCACTTACACCTTTACCGTTACCAAGCACATCGCGCTTCCGGAAGGCGTGGAGGTATTCAATACCCCGATTGATTTCTCCAAGGTAAAATCCTGCATCCTGATGCTGGATTCGACCACGACTTCCTACAACATCCACTTCTGGCTGACCTATACGGACGAAGTGGAAACGGTTGACAATACCACGACCTATACCGGCGAAAACGGTGCAAAGCTGACCGTTGTGGCAGGACTTGCACTGTATGAGGTTGACGGAAAGAGAGTCCTCGGCACTTGCACGGTGAAGGACGGAACTGCGACCGTTGCATTTGCGGATCGGACATTGTATTTTGATCTGAACGACACGGATAAGACTTTCGTTACGTACACAACGACCACGACGACTTATTATGTGGTGGAAAAGGACGGAAAGATTAACAGTCAGCTGTACCTGATCTGGAGTCCGAAAACCGGCGCCAGCTACAATGTTGTTACGGTTGACGGCGAAACGCAGTCGATCAAAACCTACAAGGGAACGATTACCCCGACCGGCAGAACTTCGCTTACCGGCTTCCCGATTTATCTCTTTGTTTCCGACGAAAAGGCGGAAGGCACGGAGGAGGCGGCAGTCCGCTTTGAGATGCTGATGCGTACGATGTCCGGCAAGAATTATATGTTCCTCTACGACAAGGCATACGGCGGTACATTTACTTCTGCCAATACCAAGAACGGGATTCTGATGCTGGATGGCTTCGGCCTTGCCGCAACCTATACCGACGATGACGGCAGAGAGGTCATCGGTATGTATCAGAAGAACGGCGACAACGTGCGGATTACCGCTTCCGACGGAACTTATAACTTCCTTCTGAAGGACGACTCCTGCTATTTGCGGAGCGAAGAGTACGGAAAGACCTATCTGATTGTGGACAATCAGGTGTTCCAGGGCATCTATGTAACGCTTGACGGTCTCGGCGGCGCAACCGTGTTCAGAATCGAATCGGGCGAAACCGAGAACAAAGTCGTCAACATCGACAAAAAGGCAACCTACACGCTGAAGGACGGTTACATCCTGCTGACCTACAAGAACGGCGCTGCTGAGACTACGCTCAATTGCAAGGTCGGTGCCATGAAGTCGGGAAGCAACGTTTACAATGCAATTCACGTGCTTCACGAGGAGGTTGTTCACACCTACGTCAATGAAGATGATTGGTCGGTGCTCCGGCTGAACAGTGACGGAACTGCCACCAAGTATCTGAAGGACGGAGCGGTGGAATCCGGTACTTACTCGCTGATCACCGAAACATTGCTCTACTACGTCAACGATGCCGCATCGGATGCGTTCATTTATGTCTACGATGCGGAAAACGGAACTGCAACCCCGCGCTCCTATACGTCCATTGCGTATTACACCAAGGAGTTGGGATCTCTGCTGTTCTCCCAGTACGGATTTGCAATCTTCAACAACAACGTCAGATACTACTATACGGTGGATGATAACGACAACGTAACGCTCTACCATCTGGACGAAACCGCTACGGACAAGAACCGCTACGGTTATGTTGTGGAGAACTTCGGAACGCTTTCCGACATCAAGGAATACAATGGCGAGACCTATTACAAGAACGACGGATTTGCCATCAGCTTTGTCCGTGCGGAAGCAACCAAGGGGCTGTATCCTGTGTTGGTGGATTCCCAGAAAGAGTTGTACGCACCGATTGAAAAGCTGACCTTTGCGCCTTCCGGCAGTGACGAATTCTCCGTTTCGGGTACGGTTGTCATCAACGGAACGAACTACTCCTGCACGGTTGTCAGAACGATAACGGACGGAAAGACGGAAACCTACCTTACCATTGGTTATTTCCGCTTTGACATTACCATCAGCTATCAGGGAACAGGCGTCGGAAGCAGTTCGCAGAGCACTTATGAGGTGACAGGGTTGTCCTATGTGATGACCATGCCTTCGTACAACTACCTGTATTATCTCTACTACGTCTACCAGATGATGGGATCCAGCGCCGCAAGCCAGTTCCCCAACACCTTCGGAACTGTCACGCTCTGCACCGAGTACGGCGAGGACGGAAAGGCAACCTCCAGCTATCTGAACGCGACCTTCGGGGAGAAGTCCAAATATCTGGAAAGCGACGGAACGATGATTACCACGGTGGATCATGCGGAGTTGGTTTCGCTTGGCAACAATTATTACCGCGCAACCTTTACGGGCAAAGACGGCTTCAAGTATACCATCATTCTTACCCGCAATGTATTCTCGGCGTTCCGGGTCTACGGTTACAGCGTTTATGCGCTGATCCGTGAAGAAACGGTGAGCGCGAATGACGGCTATCAGGTAACGGTCAACCGCGTTGTGGCGTCGGATATGAACGTTTCCGCCGGCGCATACTTCTCCTTTGGGCTTTCCAAGGACGGCGTGAATCTGGATGCCGATAACATCATGCTCAACGACGGCAAGCTTTACTATGTCGTTCGGGAGAAGGACGAGAACGGAAAGGTTGTATCCACGGCATACTATCTGTTGGAGCTGAAGGAAAAGAGCTCCGAGATCGTCGGCGGTGAGGAAGAAGCAAAGAATCAGCCGCTTCCCGTATACGAGAGCGCAACGGTCACAAAGACCGAAGCAACCACGGTTTATACGGCGGATGAGGGCTACTATGTGGATATCCTTCCCGGGAACAAGGTTCTCCTGATGGCGCAAAGAGCCTCCAAGGACGTAGACGGGAAGCCTGCATACAACTCTATCCTGATTGCAGAGTGCACGTATAACGCCGAAACCGGAGTTTATACCCTCAAGGCAACCAACGACTACACCTACACGGTTACGGTGACCGACGGTGTTGCGACCGTTACTGCGGAAGCAACCGCAAAAGAGGAAGCCTGACCTGATCGGAAAACCAAACAATCAAAACAGCGCCCCCGGGAAATGTTCCCGGGGGCGTCGGTTGGTTTGCAGATAAAAGCGTTAACGCCGGGAAGTCGGCGTGAACGCTTTTTGTCAGTTGCATTTTTGTGTGTTGTCGGAAATGCGGTGGGCTGTTCCGGAATCAGTACCGAACCTCGCCGGTGAAGATCAGCTTGGCATCGCCCGTCAGAGTCACGCCGTCGTTCGTGTAGCGGACAGTCAGCGTTCCGCCGCGAACCTTGATCGTGATGTCCCGGTCTTTTTCGCAATATCCGTTTTCCACTGCCGCGACCACTGCGGCACAAGCGCCGCTGCCGCAGGCAAAGGTTTCGCCGTTTCCGCGCTCGAACACGCGCATTTTCAGTGTAACGGGGTTGACGACCCGCACAAATTCGGTGTTGACTCTTTCCGGAAACTCCGGCGCGTTTTCAAACGCAGGTCCGAGCTTCTGAAGCGGGAGCGTATCGATGCGGTCGCAGAAAACGACGCAGTGCGGGTTGCCCATGGAAACGCAGGTAACGCGGTATTCCTGCCCCAGAACGGTGAGCGGCACGTTGATCGCTTTTTCTCCCGGAAAGGTACAGGGCAGCGCCGCAGGGGCAAGTACCGCGCGTCCCATATCAACGGTGACGGAAGATACCGCTCCGTCCGTGAGATAGAGTTTCAGCTGACGGATGCCGTTCTCAATCTCCACGCGGACGGTATCTCCCGAAACATATCCCGCGTCATGCAGGTATTTTCCGACGTTGCGAAGGCTGTTTCCCGCAACCTGTCCGCGGCTTCCGTCGCGATTGAAGATCCGCATACGGCAATCCGCAACCGAGCTTTTTTCCAGAAGTACAAGTCCGAAAGCACCGATTCCGTAATGCCGGTCACACAGGGTGATGCTCAGGGATTCGGGACAGGTGACCTTGCCGTCAAAGTTTTCCACAAAGATATAATCGTCTCCGGTGGCTTCCATTTTGGCAAATCGCAGCAACGTGCGTTCGGTGCGCATATGGTTAATGTCCACCAGTTCCGTGTTGTCGCATCGGTAGCCTGCCGCTATGATGTCCGCCATTGCGTTGGCGGTGTCAAGCGAAGTGAAGCAGGGAACGCCTGCCTGCCTTGCGTGGCGGTGCAGCTTTACATAAAGATCCACGGTGGAATCATATGCTGCGCCGGTATAAACAATATATCCGATCTTTCCGTTGTCCAACAGCCCGAAAACGCCGTCGTTTTCGGCAATGGAAGGAATGACGGTAACATCAATGCCGAGCGCCTCAATCACCACTGCGGTGTCCGGCGTGGCAAACAGACGCATTCCGAGCATCTTCAGCTTTTCCGCAAGGGCAAGCGCTTCCGTGCGGTCGTGTTCCTCTACACTGAGCAGAACGCCGATTTCTTTCCCGGGCGTCGGCACGGCAGGGGAAAGCCCAGCCGCCGTCAGTCCTTTGAACAGCGCTTCGTTCAGCGTTCTCCCGATTCCGAGAACCTCTCCGGTGGATTTCATTTCCGGCCCCAGATAGGAATTGGCATCGGTCAGTTTTTCAAACGAGAATACCGGCACTTTGACTGCATAATAAGGCGGGGTTTTGCAAAGCCCTGTTCCGAAGCCGAGATCCTTGATTGCTGTTCCGGTCATAACCCGTGTGGCAAGATCCACCATCGGGACGCCGGTGACTTTGCTGATGTAGGGAACTGTTCGGGAGGCGCGGGGATTCACTTCGATTACGTAAAGTTCGTTCTGCCAGATCAGGTACTGGATATTGACCAAGCCCTTTGTGCCGAGCGAAAGCGCCAGCTTTTCGGAGCATTCGATAATTCTGCGCATCATGGCATCGCTGATGTTGTAGGGCGGGTATACGGCAATCGAATCCCCACTGTGTACACCCGCGCGCTCGATGTGTTGCATGACGCCGGGAATGAGCACATCCTTGCCGTCGGAGATCACGTCCACTTCCAACTCGGAACCCATCATGTATTTGTCCACCAACACAGGGTTCTGAATGCCGCCCGTCAGAATCCGCCGCATATAGCGCCGCAGGTGCTCCTCGTCGTGCACGATGGTCATGTTCTGCCCGCCGATGACGTAAGAGGGGCGCAGCAACACCGGATAACCGAGGCGTTCCGCTGCCTCGGCAGCTTCCGCTTCGGTCAGCACACCGCACCCCTTGGGGCGCTTGATGCCGTATGTTTCCAAGAGGGCGTCGAACCGTTCCCGATCCTCCGCGATATCGATTCCTTCCGCAGAAGTGCCGAGAATCCGGACGCCGTGGCGATCCAGAAATCCGGTCAGGCGGATGGCGGTCTGACCGCCGAAAGCAACCACTACGCCGATGGGCTTTTCCACCTCGATGATATTCATCACATCCTCCGCGCAAAGCGGCTCGAAGTACAGCCGATCCGCCGTGTCGTAGTCCGTGGAGACGGTTTCCGGGTTGTTATTGACAATCACCACATCAAAGCCGAGCTTTTTCAGCGTCCAGACGCAGTGCACCGAGGAGTAATCGAATTCGATTCCCTGACCGATCCGGATCGGACCTGATCCGAGCACCATCACGCAGGGCTTGCCGGAGCGTGCCAACTCCCGCGATTCGCACGCACGGTCATAAGCGGAATAAAAATACGGCGTTTCGGCGGAGAATTCCGCGCCGCAGGTGTCCACCATTTTATAGAACGCCGCAAGATGCGGGAGTTCTTCCGCGCCTGTGATCCGACGGATGGCGGAATCCGGATACCCCGATTTTTTTGCGGTTTCGTAAAGCTCCGGGGAAAGTCCCGCTTCCAACTCTTTTTCCAGATCTGCCAGACGCTGCAGTTTGTAAATGAAGAAGAGATCGATGCGGGTAATCTCATGGATTCTTTGCGGGGTGATGCCGTGTTTCAGCGCTTCAAATACCGTGAAAAGCCGACGGTCGTCCCGATCGGCAAGACGATCCTCCACATCCCGTCCGTCCACGGGGGTGGCATTCAGCGTATCCAACGAGATTTCCGCTCCGCGCACCGCTTTCATCAGCGCCGCTTCAAAACTTGTGCCGATTGCCATGACCTCGCCGGTGGCTTTCATCTGAGTGCCGAGCTTCCGGCTGATTCCCGCAAACTTGTCAAACGGCCATTTCGGAAATTTGACCACCACATAGTCCAACGCCGGCTCAAAGCAGGCGCAGGTTTTGCCCGTGATGTAGTTCCGGATTTCGTCCAACGTGTAGCCGAGCGCGATCTTTGTGGTGATCTTGGCAATCGGATATCCGGTTGCCTTGCTTGCAAGCGCCGAGGAGCGCGAAACGCGCGGGTTGACCTCGATGACTGCGTATTCGAAGGAATCCGGGTTCAGAGCAAACTGGCAGTTGCACCCGCCTACGATTCCGAGCGACGAGATGATTTCAAGCGAGGCGCTGCGCAGCATCTGGAGCTCTCTGTCCGAAAGGGTCAGCGCCGGTGCCACCACGATGCTGTCTCCCGTATGTACGCCGACGGGATCTACGTTCTCCATGCTGCACACGGCGATCACGTTGCCGAGGGCGTCGCGCATGGTTTCAAACTCAATCTCTTTCCATCCGTATATATACCGTTCTACCAGAATCTGCGTAATAGGGGAGGCGTCCAATCCCGTTTTGGCGACTTCCGTCAGTTCCGTCGGATTTTCCGCCACACCGCCGCCTGCTCCGCCGAGGGTGAATGCGGGACGCACGATTACGGGATAGCCGATTTTTTCCGCTACCTCCAATGCCGCCTCAACGGTATGCGCAATATCCGACGGCACAGTGGGCTGACCGATTTTCTCCATGGCTTTCTTGAACAGTTCCCGGTCTTCCGCGCAGTCGATTGCCGCGGCGTCTGTGCCGAGCAGGCGCACGCCGTGCGTTTCCAGAAATCCGTCTGCCGAGAGTTGCATGGCAAGCGTGAGTCCGGTTTGCCCTCCCAAACCTGCAAGCAGGCTGTCCGGCTTTTCTTTGAGGATGATACGGCGGAGGGTTTCCGCATTCAGCGGTTCAAGATAAATTTCGTCCGCAAGCGCTTTGTCGGTCATGATTGTGGCAGGGTTGGAGTTGACCAGCACCACGTTGACGCCCGCTTCTTTCAGAACGCGGCACGCCTGCGCGCCCGCGTAGTCAAACTCTGCCGCCTGACCGATGACGATAGGACCGGAACCGATGACCAGAACTTTTTTGATATCTTTGCAAAGCGGCATATTATGTTTCCTCCATCATTCCGATAAAGCGGTCGAACAAAAACGCGGTGTCAAGCGGACCTGCGTGTGCCTCCGGGTGAAACTGCACAGAAAAGGCTCGCCTGTCGGGGTAGTCTACCCCTTCGCACGTGCCGTCATTGGCGTTCCGGAAACGCACGAAGCCCTCGCCGGGAATGCTGTCCGCAACCACGGCGTAGCCGTGATTCTGACTGGTCATGTAGGTTCTTCCGGTGACAAGATCGGTTGCCGGTTGGTTGACTCCGCGATGCCCGTATTTCAGCTTTTCGGTTTTTCCGCCGAGCGCCAGCGCCAGAAGCTGATGCCCGAGGCAGATGCCGAAAATCGGCAGCCTGCCTGCAAGTTCCGCCACCGTGGCAATTTCCGCCTTGTTGTCGGCGGGATCGCCCGGACCGTTGGAAAGCATGACTCCATCCGGCGCAAGCGCAAGAATCTCCTTTGCCGTGGCGGTGTGGGGAAGCACCTGTACGGCACAGCCGCGCTTCACCAACTCCCGTATCATATTCTTTTTACAGCCATAGTCCAACAGTACCACGCGGTGCAAAGGGGTATCGGGGGAAACGGTGTAGGATTCTTTGCAGGAGACCGCCGCCACGGCATCGCGCACACGGTATGCCGCGATGGCGGCAAGATCGACATCTTTCGTGTCGGAGATCATGGCGTTCATTACGCCGTGCTCGCGGATCTTTTTTGTGATCGCCCGGGTGTCCACCCCGCAGATCCCGGGGATGCCTGCCTTTTTCAGGTAAGCGTCCAGCGTCATTTCACAGCGGAAGTTGGAGGGGTGTTCGCACCACTCCCGCACCACATATCCGCGCGCGGCGCTTTCGCCTTCGAAATCTTCGGGGATGATTCCGTAATTGCCGATCAACGGAAAGGTTTGCAGAATGATCTGCCCTGCATAACTGGGATCGGTCAGCGTTTCAATATATCCGCCCATGCCGGTGGTGAATACCAGTTCTCCCACGGCGGCGTGCGCTGCGCCGAACGCAATGCCCTCAATCACTTCGCCGTCGGAAAAGACAAGGTACCGCTTCATGCCTCGGCGCCCCCGATCATGGCGGCGAGTACGGCTTTGATGGTATGCATCCGGTTTTCCGCTTCCTCAAAGACGACCGACTGCGCGCTCTCGAATACGTCGTTGCTCACTTCCATGGCGTCTCTGTCGAATTTTTCGCATTTTTCCTTGCCGATTGCCGTATTTTTGTCATGATAAGCAGGCAGGCAGTGCATGAAAACGGCGTTCGGCGCGGCGTTTTTCATCAGCGCTTCGTTTACCTGATACGGGGAAAGCGCCGCGATACGGTCCGCCCATACCACGTCCGGTTCTCCCATGGAAACCCAGACATCGGTATAAATCACCTGCGCATCCCGCGCGGCTTCTACGGGGTCTGAGCAAAAGCGCAGGGTGGCGCCGGTTTCTTTCGCAATTTCTTCGCACTCGGCAATCAGCGCGGGATTCGGGAAATACCCTTTCGGCGCGCCTGCCGTAAAGTGCAGACCCATCTTGGCACAGCCTATCATCAGGGAGTTGCCCATGTTGAAGCGGGCGTCTCCCATATAGGTGAAACGGATGTCTTTCAGTTGACCGAAGTGCTCCCGGACGGTGAGAAAATCCGCCAGAATCTGCGTCGGATGGAACTCGTCCGTCAAGCCGTTGAAAACCGGGACGGAGGCATACTTTGCGAGTTCTTCTACGATGCTCTGCCCGAAACCGCGGTATTCGATGCCGTCAAACATACCCGAAAGCACGCGGGCGGTGTCCGCAATGCTCTCCTTTTTACCGATTTGAGAGCCGCCCGGATCCAGATATGTGACCCCCATGCCGAGATCCCTTGCAGCCACCTCAAAGGCGCAGCGGGTGCGGGTGCTGGTTTTTTCAAAAATCAGGGCAAGGTTTTTTCCCTCGCACAGGCGGTGCGGCACACCGTTTTTCTTTTTTGCTTTCAGATCCGCCGAAAGATCCAACAATGCCCCGATCTCCGCCGGGGTAAAGTCCAACAGTTTCAGAAAATCTCTGCCTTTGAAAGTATTCATATGCCCTCCTGTCCGCCGGCGCAGACTTGTTTCAGAATTTGGATTGCCTGTTTCAACAGCGGCATGGGAATGTTCAGCGCAGGCAACAGCCGCACTTTTTCCTTGGCGCTGATGACCAGAACGCCGCTTTCCCGACACGCCCGGATCACGTCCGCCGCCGGGCGCTCGGTTTCCACCCCGAGCATCAGCCCGAGTCCGGTTACGGAGCGTACACCGGGGACTCCGGTCAGTTCGTTCATGATAGATTCGGAGCGTTCCCGGACCCCGGCAAGCGTCTCTTCATTCAGACGGGAAAGAATGGAAATCGCACCCGCACAGCACACCGGGTTTCCTCCGAAGGTGGAGCCGTGCGTGCCCGGTTTCAGCACATCCTTTACCTTTTCTCCCAACACGGCAGCGCCGATCGGCAGCCCGCCGCCAAGCCCTTTGGCAGTGGTGAAAATATCCGGCTGTATGCCGTAATTCATATACCCGTAAAGCATACCGCTTCTGCCGTTTCCGATCTGCACTTCATCGCAGATCAGAAGGACATCGCGTGCGCGGAGCAGGGCGGCAAGATCCTTCACAAAGGCCTTTTCCAACGGAATGACGCCGCCCTCACCCTGAACAATCTCAATCATCACGGCGGCAGTGGGGTAGGCGTCAAGCAGTTTCTGCACGCCGTCAAGATCCCCCGCCGCCACATGGTGGAATCCTTCGGTCAGCGGCGTAAAATCCCGGTGGAAAACGTCCTGTCCGGTTGCCGCAAGCGTGGTAATTGTCCGCCCGTGAAAGCTGTTTACAAGCGTAATGATATGGTAGTATTCTTTTCCTTTTTTGTCCTGCGCGTACTTGCGCGCAACTTTGATGGCGCACTCGTTGGCTTCCGCTCCGGAGTTGGAAAAAAAGACCTTGCTCATGCCGGTTTTTTCGCAGAGCATGGAAGCAAGTACGGCACACGGTTCGGAATAGTAAAGGTTGGAGGTGTGTTGCAGTGTGCCGAGTTGCGCGGTGACTGCCGCCTGCCATGCGTCGTCGGCGAAGCCGAAGGTGTTCACCGCGATGCCGGAGGAAAGGTCAATATATTCTTTTTCGTTTTCGTCATAAACCAAAGACCCTTTCCCGTGTTTGAGGACTACGGGAAAGCGGCGATAGGTGTCGGCGACGTATTGGCTGTCCAGAACCTGAATATCCGGTTGCATTACTGTTCTCCTTTCGGAAGCGGGGAGGGGATACTTCCCGTAAACATCGTACCGATGCCCTCGTTGGTCAGCATTTCGATCAGAATTGCGTGCGGGATGCGCCCGTCGATGATGAAAACACGGTTGACCCCCCAGCGGATGGCGTTGATACAGCACTCTACTTTGGGAATCATGCCGCCGCTGATGACGCCGTCGGCGATCAGCTTCGGTGCATCCGCCGTGCGGATAACGGGGATCAGCGTGGCGGGGTCGTTTCTGTCGCGGAGAATCCCTGCAATATCGGTCATGGAGATCAGACTTTCCGCGCCGAGTTCGCCCGCAATTTTTGCCGCCGCAGTGTCGGCGTTGATATTGTATACATTTCCCTCGCGGTCACAACCGACGGTGGAAACCACGGGAATGTACCCCTTGTCAATGACATCCAGAATCGGAGCAACATGAACCTTGGTGATCTCTCCCACAAATCCGAGGCGCTCGTCCTTGACCTTTGCCTCGATCATGCGCCCGTCCATGCCGGACAGCCCGATGGCGTTTCCGCCCTTGTTTTCAATCAGCGCGACAAGGCTCTTGTTGACCTTTCCCGCAAGAACCATCTGTACGGTGTCTGCGGTTTCCTTGTCGGTGACGCGCAGACCGTCCACAAATACGCTTTCTTTCCCGATTTTCTTCAGCATATCGGTGATTTCCGGACCGCCGCCGTGTACCAACACCACTCTGACGCCGATCAGGGAGAGCAGAACAATGTCTTTCATGACCGAGTCTTTCAGCTCTTCGTTAATCATGGCGTTCCCGCCGTATTTGACGACCACGATCTTTCCGGTATATTCCTGAATATACGGCAGAGCGTGTACCAGTACCTCTGCCCGCTTTGCGTTTGTAATGTCCATGTTATCTCCCGTATTATGTTCTGTAGTCGCCGTTGATTTTTACATAATCATAGGTCAGATCGCATCCCCATGCGGTGGAAGCGGCATTGCCGGAATTCAGTTCAACCAGAATTTCGATTTCGCTTTCCGACAGGATCGCCTTTGCCTCGTCTTCGGAAAACGGGATTCCCGCGCCGTTTTTACATACCGCAACCGTGCCTTTGGGGGAGCGGAAGGCAACGTCGATCTTTGCAACGTCCACATTGGCGCCGCTGTACCCGATGGCGCACAGCACGCGTCCCCAGTTGGCGTCCGCGCCGAACATGGCGGCTTTGGTCAGCGAGGAACAGATCACGCTCTTGGCAACGGTCTTGGCAATCCGGCTCGTTGCAGCGCCTGTGACCTTGCATTCGAGAAGCTTGGTAGCACCTTCTCCGTCCCCGGCAATGCAACGGCAGAGATAAACGGTTACCGTGTTGAGCGCCTGCATAAAGACCTCAAAGTCCGCTCCGTCTGCATTGATTTCCGTATTGCCTGCCATCCCGTTGGCAAGAACCGTAACCATGTCGTTGGTGGAAGTATCTCCGTCCACACTGACCATATTGAAGGTTTCCGAAACATCGCAGGAGAGCGCTTTTTGCAGCATTTCCGCGCTGATCGCACAGTCCGTTGTCAGAAAGACCAACATGGTTGCCATGTTCGGGTGAATCATACCCGAGCCTTTGGCAATTCCGCCGAGGTGACAGACCGCATCGCCGATCCGGAATTCCACGGCGATTTCCTTGAGTCTGGTGTCCGTAGTCATGATGCCCTGCGCTGCGGATTCGGAATTTTTGCCGAGCGCCGCAACCAGCTGCGGGATTCCGTCGGCAATCGGCGCAATGTCAAGCGGCTGACCGATGACTCCTGTGGAGGCAACCACCACATCGTTTGCAGAAATGCCGAGCTTTTCCGACAGAAGCGAGCACATTTTTTCGGCTATCTCCACGCCGTTTGCATTGCAGGTGTTGGCGTTTCCGCTGTTGCAGATCACCGCCTGTGCCATCCCGTCCGCCAAATGCTTCTTTGTCACAACAAGCGGAGCGCCTTTTACCAGATTGGTGGTATAGACTGCCGCCGCCGTCGCTTTCTTTTCACTGTAGATCAGCGCAAGGTCCTTTTTCGTTTTGTTCTTCCGGATGCCGCAATGTATGCCTGCGGCATAAAATCCTTTTGCGGCGCAAACGCCGCCTTCCACCGTTTTCATGTTTCCTCCTTACAGGCAAAGCCCTTCGCAGGGGTCTGCGCCAAGTATCATATTCAGGCATTCCAACGCCGCGCCGGAAGCGCCTTTTCCGAGATTGTCATAAACCGCAAGCAACAGCATCCGCTCCCTGTTCCCGCTCACACTGATCCGCATGGAATCTTTTCCCGCAAGCGACGCGGCGGAAAGAAACCCGTTTTCATCCGGCGTTTCGGTGAAGCTGACCACAGGTCCACGGTAAACCTCGCGGTACAGATCCGCAATTTTCTCTTTTGTGGTTCCCGGTACGCACTGCGCCGCGAAAAGCGGCACTGTGACCTGCATACCGCTGTAAAAATCTCCGACCACGGGGCAGAAAACAGGGCAGGGGAGTCCGCTCATGGCTGCCATTTCGGCAAGGTGCTTGTGCGATTGCCCGAGCGCGTACTGGCGCGGGGCATGCAGCGCCGCCGGAGACGGTTGCATTTCGTATTCCGCAATCATTTTTTTGCCGCCGCCGCTGTACCCGGTCAGGGAAAAGCAGGAAAGCAGGGTTTCTGCCGGGAGAATTCCTGCGGCGCGCAACGGTGCGGTCAGCGCGATGAATCCGCTTGCGTGGCATCCCGGGACGGCGATGCGTTTTGCCGTGCGGATTGCGGCTGCCTGCGATGCGGAAAGTTCCGGAAAGCCGTAGACCCATCCGGGAGCGGTGCGGTGTGCGGTAGAGGTATCCAATACCACCGTATCCGGGTTTTCAATCAGTGATACTGCCTCCCGTGCCGCCGCGTCGGGCAGGCACAGGATGGCGATGTCCGCCTCGTTCAGCGCGCGTGCGCGCGAAGCGGTGTCCTTGCGTTGTTCCTCCGGCAGGGTGAGAAGCGTAAGGTCGGTGCGGGAGAAAAGGCGCTCGAAAATCCGAAGCCCGGTTGTGCCCGCACTGCCGTCAATGAATATTTTTTTCATGATTTCAGAAACTCCCGCATCTGTGCGATTTGCTTTTTGACCGAAGAAACCGAAGTGCCACCTTCGCTCACGCGCTTTTCCACGCAGACCGAAAGGTCGATTGCCCCGTATATCGACTCGTCAAACAGGGGGCTGAACTCCAGATAATCGGAAAGCTCCAACTCCTCCAGCACTTTTCCGTGCGCGATACAGAAGGCGACCAATTGCCCCGAAATTTTGTATGCACTGCGGAAAGGTTCGCCCTTTTTGGTCAGATAGTCCGCCACATCGGTTGCATTGATGAACCCTTTTCTGGCGGCATTCAGCATATTTTCCGGAATGGCACGCATACCTGCAATCATCCCGTTGAACACACCGAGACAGTTTTTCACGGTGTCGCAGGCGTCAAACACGCTCTCTTTATCCTCCTGCATATCCTTGTTGTATGCAAGCGGAAGCCCTTTGAGCACGGTCAGCAGGGCAATGAGATCGCCGTACACTCTGCCGGTTTTCCCCCGTACCAACTCCGCCATGTCGGGATTCTTTTTCTGCGGCATGATGGAAGAGCCGGTGGTAAAGGCGTCGGAAAGTTCCACAAAACGGAATTCCCAACTGCTCCAGAGAACGATTTCCTCGGAGAATCTGGAAAGGTGCATCATCAGGATCGAAAGCGTTCCCAGAAGCTCCGCGCAGAAATCACGGTCGGAAACACCGTCCATGCTGTTTTCGCAAACGGAAAGAAAACCGAGTGCCTCTGCTTCCGCTTTCCGGTTGATGGGATAGGTGGTTCCCGCCAATGCGCATGAGCCGATGGGGGATACCGCGGTTCTTTTGCGGCAGTCCGCAAGCCGTTCCATATCCCGGCGGAACATCATGGCATAAGCCATGAGATGATGCCCGAACGTGACGGGCTGTGCCCGCTGCAGGTGGGTGTACCCCGGCATAATGGTTGCCTGATAGCATTCCGCTTTGTCGGTCACGGTGGCGATCAGCTGTTTCAGCGCCGCCGAGATCACATCGTTTTCTTCCATCAGGTACATCCGCAGATCCAGAGCGACCTGATCGTTCCGGCTGCGCGCGGTGTGAAGCTTTTTCCCCACATCTCCCACACGCGCCGTCAGCACTTCCTCCACAAACATATGGATATCCTCGCAGGCGGGATCAAAGGAAAGCGCGCCGCTTTCCAGATCCGAGAGGATTCCTTCCAGCCCCGCAATCAGGATGTCTGCTTCCTTTGCCCCGATGATTCCCGTAGCGGAAAGCATGGCGGCGTGCGCCATGCTCCCCTTAATATCCTGCCGGTACATCCGGCTGTCAAATCCGATGGAGGAATTGAAATCGTCCGCTAACCGATCGGTTGCGCCGTCGGTTCTTCCCGCCCACATTTTTGCCATAGTACAGAATCCTTTTTGATTATTTCAGTCCGTTTTTCGCTTTCATTTTTGCATAGACTTTGGTGGAAAGCCCGTACAGGTTAATAAATCCGGTTGCGTCTGCCTGATTGTAGACATGATCCTCGTCAAAGGTCGCAATTTCAGGATCGTAGAGCGAGTACGGCGAGGTAACGCCTGCGTTGATGAGGTTGCCTTTGTAAAGCTTCAGCCTGACATCGCCGGTAACGGTTGCCTGCGTGGTTTTGACAAACGCAAGAATTGCTTCGGTCAGGGGCGTAAACCACTGCGCGTTGTAAACAATCTCCGCCAGTTTCTGCGCGACCAATGCTTTGTAGTGCGAAGTCTCTTTATCGAGGCAGATGGTTTCGAGAATTTCATGAGCCTTATAGAGAATCGCTCCGCCGGGCGTTTCGTACACGCCGCGGCACTTCATACCGACCAACCGGTTTTCCACAATGTCGAGAAGCCCGATTCCGTTTTTGCCGCCCAACTCGTTGAGCGCGGTCACCAACTCCACTGCGCCCATTTCCTTACCGTTTACCGCAGTGGGAACGCCCTTCTCAAAATGTACGGTTACATAGGTCGGCACATCGGGCGCCTGCTCCGGGGAAACGCCGAGTTCCAGAAATCCTTTTTTGTTGTACTGCGGTTCGTTTGCCGGATCTTCCAGATCCAGACCTTCATGCGAGAGATGCCAGATGTTTTTATCTTTGGAGTAGTTGGTTTCGCGGCTGATCTTCAACGGCACATTGTGCGCTTCTGCGTAGGCAATCTCTTCCTCGCGGGATTTGATGCTCCATTCCCGCCACGGTGCGATGATGGTCATGTCCGGAGCGAGCGCCTTGATTGCCATCTCGAAACGAACCTGATCGTTTCCTTTTCCGGTGCAACCGTGGCAGATTGCGTCCGCACCTTCGGCAAGCGCGATTTCCACAATTCTCTTGGCAATGGGCGGACGGGCAAACGCCGTACCGAGCATATAGTTTTCGTACAGCGCCCCTGCCTGTACGCAGGGGAACACATAGTTGGTAAGAAAATCTTCTGTGATATCTTCAATGTAGATTTTGGATGCTCCGGTTTTCAGGGCTTTTTCTTCCAGTCCGTCCAATTCGTCCGCCTGACCGACGTTGGCGGAAACCGCAATGATTTCGGGATTGTTGTAATTTTCCTTCAGCCACGGAATGATAATGGAAGTATCAAGACCGCCGGAATATGCCAGAACTATTTTTTTGATCGTGTTGTTTTTCATGATAAAATCCCCTCATTCGTTTTTGAGTTGCTTTTTTCCTGCTACATGCATAATTATACACTATAAACTGCAATTTGTCAAGCTTTTATTCAAAAAAATGCATATTTATAGAATATGACAGCGAAAAGCATGAATTTTATTCGTTGCCTTGGCAATTTGACGGAAGCGCGTTCCGCCCCTTTGGTCAGGTGGAGAAAGCATAGCAATACGAAAAGGGCAGAAGCTGCGAAAGATCGCATTTCCTGCCCTTAATAAGATGGTGTTGCCATATTGTTTTCACGATTCTGAAATCAGTAAAGCCCGGGACAGATCCCGAGCCTTTTTTACACCCGCTCCAGCACCAACACCTCGTAAGGTGCGAGCGCGATGTCGCCGCTTTTGATGTCTCCGGTCAACAGATCGCGGTATCGGGCGGGGAGGGTCAGCGTTCCGGGGCGGTTTTCCACCTCCGTTGCGATCAGACCCGCGCGGTCACCCTCCCGCTCCACAAGGTCGATGTTTTCGCTTGCAACCGCAATCGGGGACAGTCCCGCCAGACGGCGGATTGCCGCCGCGTCCGGAACGCTGCCGAGCAGAATCACGCGCCCGTTTCCGACTTTGCGCTCGGTTATGACCGCGTAGCCGTCGAATTCGTCGCCGCGATAGAACGCGAGCGGTTGGCTGTCGGTCGGCTGCAGTGCGTCGTAGCAGAGAGAGATGCCGAGATTGTCCCCGTTCTCCCACGCCGCGCGCCAGACGTTGTTCGCAATCGGTCGCTGATACTTCACATACACGCCTGCAAGGCGTTCGGGGAACGGGTAGGGCGAATCCGCAAATTTGCTTGTGTCGGCGGTCATGTAGCCGCTCATCGGCCCTACAATCCATGTTCCGCCCGCGCGAACCCATTGTTCCGTGCGCGCCTGCAGATCCGCGTCGATTGTCGTCAGGAACGGGGAGAATACCGCGCGGTAGCCGTCGAGCGGGTGCGGCGTATCGATGATATCCACGTTGCAGTGCCGCAGAGGGGCATAAAAACATTCGTTCAGCACTTGGGTGTAGTGGAAGTCCTTCAGCATCGGCGCGGAGTAAATGTTGTTCTGCGCCACGCTTGAATAGTGAATGGCAATCTGCGAGCGGACTTGGCTGTGCTCCAGAAAATCTGCGCACCGATCCAGTTCCGCGGCGGTCTTTCGGACTTCTTCGCTCACCCGATAGGGTCTGCCCGCCGTAGAGAACAGCGCGCCGTGCGCCAATTCGTGACCGTTCTGCGGCGTGCGGAAAAGCCAGTAGAGGTTCTTTTCCGCACCGTGCGCGATCGGCAGCCAACTGTTGACGCGGCAGTTTCCGGCGGGGCGGTAGCCGTTTTCGGCAAACTCGCTCCCGTTCCAACCGACCTGCGTTTCGGTCACCCAGAACGGACGGTCGAGCGTGGCGCGGGCGAAGTCGTAGTAAAAGGTTGTGAGCGGGAGACGGTCGGCGGGGTCGTAGTGGTTGAACATGACCACATCCATCGCGCGGTTCATGTCGTGATAGGAAAGCGTGTTCATCGGCATCATATCCGTGCCGACGGGCATTTTGGTATAGCGGTGCAGGATGTCTGCCTGCTCGCGGGCGTAATCGCAGATCTGCGCCTCCTGAAAGCGCCGCCAGACCGTGCGCAGAGAGGGATGTTGCCATTCGCCGGGCAGGGGCGGCTCTGTTTCCTCAAAGGAGGCATAGTCCAAAGACCACCGCGCCATACCCCAACTGCGGTTCAGCTCCGCAACCGTGCCGTATTGCGTCTTCAGATATTGGCGGAACGCCGCGCGGCAAAGCGGGCAGTAACAGCCGTCCCGATAGATGTAAAGTTCGTTGTCCACCTGCCAGCCGACTACGGCGGGGTGAGAGCCGAAGCGGCGCGCAAGGCGCTCGGTGATGTCGCGGTTCTTTTCCCGCATCAGTGGGGAGGTTTTGCAGGTGTGACAGCGGGAGGAAACTGCCTCGCGCACGCCTGCGGGGGACATCTGCCGCGTTTCGGGGTACTTGTTCAGAAGCCAGCGCGGCGGGGTGCAGGTGGGGGTGCAGAGAATGACCGACAGCCCTGCCGCATGGAGGCGGTCGACGATGCGCGCGAGCCAATCGAGGTCAAACTGCCCCTCGGTCGGTTCTGTCCGCCCCCACGCGGATTCGCCGACGTGCAACACGCGCAGACCGTAGGCGCGACACCGTTCGATATCCTGTTCGATTTCATTTTCATCCCACAGCTCGGGATAGTAAGCGGCTCCAAGCTGAATCATCTTTCCGGGTTCTCCTTTGGGTACGCAATTTCAATCATCTATATATTAAGATTATACCATGTGGGGCAGATGTTTGCAATGCAGGCATCTGCCCATTTCTTGCACTATTCTGCTCTCCGCCTGCTTGCGCAAAATGCGGGAAACGGGTGGATTTCCGGAATCCGGAGCGAGAGCATAATAGTGCAAGAAATGGGCATTTTCGGGCATTGACTTTCCCTTGCAATCTTGTTATACTATAGGTGAAAACAGGAAAAGCTGCGCTTGTTTTGACTGTATTTGTGCAGAATTTCCGATTTTAAGGCACCACCGCGCAATTCCGATGGTGTTTTAAGCACTCGGAGACCGAATCGGAAAAGCAGACAGAATGCGGTCTTCCGGAGGCGGAAAGGGGAAAACTTTGGAGCGATTTGCCATCAGTCCCGAGACGCGAAGAATGCTGACTGATTTCTATCGGGTAACGGGAATACCGGTTGGAATGTATTTGCCGGACGGAACGCTGATCGATTCTTATCCCGGCGGTGTTGAGGATTTTTCCGACCTGACCTTTTGCGAAAAGAGCAAGCTGTGTTCCGCCAAATGGAGCGCGGAGTGTATGCGCTCGGACAAAGAAGCGCGGGACATGACGAATGTGATCGGCGCTTCCTATGTTTATGAGTGCGCGAAGGGCTTCTTTGAAGCGGTCGTTCCCATCCGCAGCGGCGAGGACATGGTGCTGTATCTGATGATCGGGCAGGTTCGACCGCCGCAAAAGAACGATGGCGACGGCAGAGCGCTGTTTTGCCGATACGGGTGCGAGATGCGGGAAGATTTTGACGAAACGGCGGCGGAGCAGTCCTTTGAGCGGATGCGGCAAATGGATCGCGAGACTTTTGAGGCGCACGTGCGGATGCTGGAGCTTTGCGCGCAGAAGATCGGGGCGGACGAATTCGTCCGTCGGAGTCAGCGTTCCGTTCCGCTTGCCGTGATGCAGTATGTGGGAGTCAACCTTTATCATGATATCACCGTCGGGAGCGCGGCGGAAAGCCTGAATTACAGCGTGTCCTACCTTTCCCACACCATTGCGCGGGAGATGGGAACGTCCTTTACCAGATATGTCAACGCTCGCAGAATCAGCGAAGCCAAGCGATTGCTCCGGCTGACCGATATGAATGTGGAGAAAATCGCAACGCTTCTGCGGTACAGCAGCGTGACCTACTTTGTGCGGCAGTTCAAGCGGGAGACCGGGATGACCTGCACGGAATACCGCGCGTTGCGCGGAACGGGGGAAAAAGCTGCCGCGGCAAAACGCGACCGCAGTTAAACCCAACCGCAGCAAAACGCATATTGCGTTTGCCACGGGGGGTATCGAACTCAAGGAGGAAGAGTATGCAAACGAAAAACGGAAAGATGGTCCTACTTCGGGTGTTTTGTCTGCTTTGCGCGCTGACAATGGCGGCGGGGCTTCTGACCGCCTGCGGAAAAGGCAAGGGCAACGAGGAAAAGACAACCGAGGAGAGAACCGAGGCGAACGGAACAACGGGGACGGAAGCGGTGGAGACCGACGAGTGGGGGCAGAAAACCTATGACGACGTCGTGCCGAAGAATCTGGACTACGAGGGCACGACGGTCAACATTCTGATGCGACAGCTGGATGCGAGCGACCCGAGACGGTATGAGTGGTTTGTTGATTCGATTGAATCGGCAGATGACCTCAGCGAGGCGATCTGGTTCCGCAATCAGGAGATTGAAGAGGAATTGGGGGTCAGACTCAAGTTCACGCAGAAGCCCGACAGCGAGATCAACACCGCCATTTCGACTGCCGCGCTCGGCGGCGGCGACGGCGTGGATCTGATTTCGCACTATCATTATTACGCAACCAGTACGGAAACCATGAACTACTACAAGAACGTGATGCACCCCGACTTTACCTATCTGCATCTCTCCAACCCGTACTGGAATCAGAATTTTATCAGGTACGCAACCACGCAGGGAACGGAGGCGAACGACCGCCTGTTTGTTCTGCAGGGGGATATGAACCTTTCCACCTTTATGACCACCTTCTGTATGTACTTTCAGAAGGACCTGTTGCAGAATCGCTGCAATATGAGTGACTCGGAACTTTACAAGCTGACGCTGGACGGCAAGTGGACGATTGACAAGCTGATTTCGCTTGTCAGGGACACCGCAACGCTTCAGGACGGGACCAAAGACGCGGAAGGGAACATCTACGGCTTTACCTCGCACTATCAGGTTCACGCCTATGACGGATTCCTTGCGGCGTTTGATATCGACCTGACGCAGGTCAGCGACAAGGGCAAGCATACGCTTCTGAACAGCACCGCGCAGAGAAAACTGCAGCAGGCGGCGGATAAACTCGTCACCTTCTACCGCTCGAACGACGCGTACCTGGTCGGAAACAATCCAAACGACGTGACCTACGGCGGCAGTTACACCACGCCTGTAGCGGCATTCCGCCAGAGCCGCTCGGTCTTCTGCGTGGCGGGCATGGGAGACTATAAGCATCTGTCCGAGATGCCGCAGGATTCCTGGGGACTGCTTCCGCTTCCGAAGTACGAGGAGTCGCAGACTGCTTACTATGCGGGCGTGCAGGATTCGCACAACACGGTTGCCGTGATGTACGGCAGCAACAAGAATTACGAAATGCTCAGCGCGGTTCTGGAGCTGTTTGCATCCAAGAGCTACGCAACGGTTCGCCCCCAACTGTTCAACTGCGTAATCAAGGGGCAGAAGCTTCAGGACGCGCAGTCCAGCCGGGTGTTTGACCTCATCATGAACTCCACCAGATGGGATTTCTCGGATATCTATCCCACGGCGGTGAAGGACGTCCGCAACACGCTCTGGAGAGACGCGCTCAGAGACGCGGTCTACGGAAGCGGGGACGGCGCGGCGGCGGTCATCAGCGCGCTTTCCAAGAACAAGGACACGATGAACGACGCGCTCGAAACGCTTGACGGCTGGCTCTACAGCCACTACAACTGAGCGGTGGCGAAAAGAGGGTGAAGTCTTGAAACGAAGCGAACGCATGAAGCGGCTGTTGCTCGGGATTTTCGGCGCGGGGCTGTTCCTCACGGGTTGCGCGAGCGGCACAACGGGAAAAGATCCGGTGACAGGGAGCGAAACGGGTATGAAAACCAATACGGAAACGGAAAAAGCCACCGGGGCGGCGACCACCCCGGGCGGGCAGGCAAACCGGGAGGATCTCTTCAACTCCTACCGATACAAGAACCCGTGGAAAACGGGAATCGAGGTCACGGGAGCGGACGGAAAGACCATTACGCTCCGCGAGGTGACCATCAACCTCGGGGGAGACGGAGATCCGATTGAAATCTACCAACTGACCGATCTTCATTTCAACGCTATTTATGACGATGAGGACGCGATGACCAAACGCTCGGCAACGGAGTGGGGACACGCGTTTCCCGACAACGAGACGATTCTTGCAACCTATCAGCGCTGTATGAATTACGCGGCGGAGCACGCGGATCGCATTGTGCTGACGGGCGACCTTGTCAACTACTATTCCCGCGCGAATTACGACGTGTTGGAGCAGTACATCTTCCGCGCCGCCGAAACGGTGAACCCCGCGCTTGCGGGAAAGGTCCTGATGACGAGCGGGAATCACGACTGCACCTTCCCGGGCGCGAAGAGTGACCTTGCGCGGTACGAACGCTACCACAAGACCATGGAGGCGCTTTACGCAAAATACGGGGTCGACCTCGAGTACACCTCGCAGGTGATTGACGAGCGGGTGATGCTGGTTGTGTTGGACAACGCAAGTTGGTACGATGTCCGTTCGGCGCGGTTTACCGCGAACCAACTGGAAAAACTGAAACGGGATATCACACTGGCGCGCGAAAAGGGCTATGTGATGCTGCTGTTCGGGCACGTCCCGCTTCCCACCAAAAATTCGGCGGGGCACAATTTCTATATCGACTACGACGCCAATGCCTACACCGACCCGACCTCCAAGTCGGTTTACGATCTGATTACCAACAGCGCGGATGTGATCAAAGGGTACTTTACAGGGCACAACCACGGGGATGAGTATCTGGAAATCGTCGCCAAAACACCCGACGGCAAGCCCGCATTTATCCCGCAGTACGTTCTGCGCGATATGAATCGGGAAAAAGCGAGCGGAACGGGCGAGATGACCCGCATCATCCTGAAATAAGATCGCAAAGGAAGAAACGACCATGAAAACTCTGTTTACGGAAGTTCGACCCGGCGGGAGTCTGAAAGCTCCGTTCGATCTGGTTCATGTCACCGACACGCATTTTACCTACGGGGACGAGCGCGACGGCGAGAAGAAGATCAAGCACGCAAAGGGCAGGAGCGAGGTGTTCGGCGGACAGCAGGAAATCTGGATTGCCTACGCGGAAGCAACCGCGCGGGCGCTGAACGCTCCGATTGTCCACACGGGCGACCTGATCGACTTTGTGTCACAGGCGAATCTGGATCGCGCAAAGCGGTTCTTTGATGAAAACGACGTGGCGCTGGTCACGGCGGGCAATCACGAATTCGCAATCTACATCGGGGACGGCGAAAAGGAGAATGCGGAATACCGCAACCGAAGCCTTGCAACGGTGCAGTCGTATTTTCCGAACGACATCCGCTTTTACGCCCGCGAGATGGGCGGGGTGAAGCTGATCGGCATGGACGACGGCTACTATCTCTTTGAAGAATGGCAGTTGGAGAGACTGAAGCAGGAGGCGGCGGACGGTATGCCGATTCTGCTGTTCCTGCACAACCCGATCTACACGCCCGAACTCCACGAAGCGCTGACGCACGGCAACCCGACCTGCTCGTATCTGGTGGGTGTTCCGGAGGAACTGACCCGCCGCTACCCGCCCGATCGCATGGAGCAACAGACTCCAGACGCGGTGACATTGGAGACGGTTGACTACATCAGATCCTGCCCACAGATCCGCGCGGTGTTCGCGGGACATCTCCATTGCGACGCGGAAACCATGCTGACCGAAACCCTGCCGCAGTACATCACAAGCATGACAACGGCGCGGGTGATACAGGTCAGATAAATGCCCTTAGTTGCTAACTTTAGGACGGTTTCACCCTCATCCGTCGCCTACGGCGACACCTTCCCCCTCGAAGGGGAAGGCTTCCGGACGCTTTGCAAACATCAAAGAAAGTGCTTCAGGCATTTAGATGTCAATATTCAGAGTGATAACGAAGGAAGTCTGCATAACAGCCTTCCCCTCGAAGGGAAAGGCTTCCGGACGCTCTGCAAACATCAAAGAAAGTGCTTCAGGCATTCAGATGTCCATATTCAGAGTGATAACGAAGGAAGTCTGCACAACCGCCTTCCCCCTCGAAGGGGAAGGCTTCCGGACGCTTTGCAAACATCAAAGAAAGTGCTTCAGGCATTTAGATGTCAAT
>ENA-UERG01000620-UERG01000620.1-human-gut-metagenome-genome-assembly--contig:-NODE-620-length-34002-cov-8.579337_pt1 | contig 34002 bp, 21 predicted proteins | sample MGYA00242954_ERZ507954 | MGnify/ENA primary metagenome ERZ507954 (study PRJEB26167, sample SAMN06115478) | human gut metagenome | host: Homo sapiens | place: China:Sichuan | collected 2015-01-21... | reverse complement strand
GTGATATCGATATCACAATCATGTTATGACAAGGGAAAAAGATGTTTTTTTGTTGGCAAATGTGATATCGATACCATATCAATAAAAATCATACACGAAAAGCAAAATAAGTAGGGAGGGACGAAAATATGAGTAGGGTGTGTAAACGGGTGGCGCTCGTCTTGGTAGCGGTCGTAATGGCATTGACGGCATTCGGGTGCGGTAAGGGCGACGACATCGAGCCTGGTGCAACGGTGGTGACGGTGTGGTTTCGCGACTTCGAAGATTGGAGTAACAGCGTGTTGAAATCGACTATGGACGATTTTAACAAGGACAAGACAGACGGACTGCACATTTCGTATCGGTTTATTACCGACGATTCGTTCGGTGATGCTTTGGCGGCGGCGCAAGACAACAATGCCGCACCCGACATTTACCAAGTATCGTATACCAATCTTTACAGCGAAGTGCGCAACCAAACGGTTTTGGCGCTTGACGAGCTGTTACCGCAAACGGCGTTTGACGATTTGAAAGATTCAGCCAAAGAGTTGGTAACTTACAACGGGCATTACTATGCGTATCCCGAATTGACCGAGCCGTCGGCCGTCATGTATTACAGAAAGGATCTGTTGCAAGCGGCAGGCGTCGATTATTCCGATGCCGAAAGCTGGTCGTTTGCCGATTTGTATGCTGCCTGTCAAAAATTGAAAACGACCATGCCCAAGCGGCAAGGGAAATATCCCATGCTTGGGTTTGATTTCGGGCAAGCGGGTTGGTCGACGCAAGGTTTACAAGCCAACCTTACCGGCGGGGACGTATGTTTGACTGAGGATTGGACGCAAATTATCGTAAAGTCGCAACCTTATAAAGAACTTGCCGCGTTTTTTGCCGAACTGTATTCCAACGAATACGTTCCGGCGGCGTGGAGCACCGGATATAACGATCAAATTATCGATCTGTGCGACGGCAAAGCCGCAATTGTGTATACAGGCAGTTGGGGGATTGCCGAGATCATGGAGACATACGGTGAAAGCATGGCGGCCAAGATCGGTGTAGCTACCATTCCCACGCTTGCGGGTGGTAACAACAAGGGGACTACGGCCACAAGCGGCGGTTGGTCGTTCGTCATTGACGCTAAATCGAAAAATCCGCAAGCAGCGGCTAAGATTGTAGAGTACATGGCGGCCGGCGAAGACACGACCGCACCCGAGCGATACTTTAAGGCGGCACACTATTCAAAATCGATTCCGCGTACGAGTATCCAGCAAAAAATCGTTGCGGCAGACATTTCGAGCTCGTGTCCGCCCGAATGGCTGACTGTCATTTCGGATATCGCCGACCACGCCATTCCCGAATCGATCTACACGTTCGATATCAATACGCAGCTTGTCGGTTTGTTGCAAGGGATCGCCATCGACTCGTTGGACGGGATCGATGTGGATACCAGCTGGAACAACCGTATTGACGACGTTGTTTCCGAAATGCAAAAGATCATGGACAACAATCAGCTTGCGGGCAATAACCCTCGTTTGAAGACCGCTTGAACGGAAGAGGAGATCGAGCATGAATGCTAAACAACAGACAAAAGGGTTTTTGCTCAAAAAAAAGCTTTTCGGGAAACGGTTTTTTACGTATCGCCACGCATTTACGGGATACGCCATGATAGCGCCCGCATTCCTCTTGCTGACGGTGTTCGTAGTCGTACCGCTTGTCATGGCGATTTACCGCAGTTTCTTCGATTACCGTGCTTATGCCGATGAGCAGATATTTGTCGGATTTCAAAATTATCTTACCATACTTCGAACGACGTCGTTTTTCAATTCTTTCAAGAATGCGCTGTTATTCGCAGTGATTATCGTAGCGGTGCAACTGCTGATATCGTTTGCATTTGCGCACGTTTTGAAGCGCTGCGACAACGGATTCGGGCGGTTTGTTCGCACGGTCATCTACGTTCCGTTTCTCATTTCGGGAATTGCGGCGTCTATCGTATTTCTCTTTATGACCAATTACGGCGGCGGGCTAGTTAACGGCATTTTGCTGCAAATAGGGAGGGAACCGATTGCCATTCTTATGGATGCGAAATGGGCGAGGATTTTGGTGATCGTGCCCACACTGTGGCTGGGATTCGGATATAACTCGCTCGTTATGTACGCCGGTCTGCTCAATATTCCCAAAGATTATTACGAAGCGGCCACGCTGGACGGTGCGGGTTGGTGGCGAAAGCTACTCAAAATCACTTTGCCCGGCATGACAAACTATTTTTTGCTGACTATCGTGGGACTTTTGACGGGTGCGTTGACCATGTTTGACATTCCCTTTTTGATGACCGGCGGAGGACCGTTGGAAACGACGCTGACACCGGTGCTCTATTTGTTTAACAATTACCGTAATGTGTTACAGTCTTCAAGCGTTACCATTGCGGGTGCCATATTAGTCATGCTGATTGTCGGAACATTGAACGCGGTCGTGTTTTTCGGCGTACAGTCGAAAGTTTCGGATGAATGAGGAATCGCACATGAGAGTCAGTACGCGAAAAAAAATAGGAGACGGCGTTTGCATCGTCTGCATGACGATTGTGCTGATCGTCATTCTGTTTCCCATACTTTGGGCGTTGCCCGCTATATTCAAAGGCAGGAGCGAGATTTTCGAACTGCCGTTACACTGGTTGCCGCACACTTGGACGGTCGCCAACTTCAAGACCATTTTCTCCATGACCGATTATAACTATTTGATGTCGATCGCCAGCACAACGTTAGTAGCCGTTGTTTCGGTAGTGTTGAGTCTCTTGGTCAATATGATGGCGGCCTATGCGTTTGCACGTATCGAGTTCCCGGGCAAAAAGTTCTTTTGGGTGTATATGCTGTCGACAATGTTTATTCCCGGGATCACAATTTTACTGACTTCGGTGCGCGTGGTAACTGCACTCAAAATGCTTGATACGATTTGGGTGCTGATCATTCCCGGCGTAGCGTCCGGCTATAACGTGTTCTTCTTCCGTCAGTATTTTTACGGTGTGCCCAAGTACATGGAAGAGGCGGCAATGATCGACGGACTTTCCAAAGCCGGTATATTTTGCCGCATTTATCCGCGTATTTCTACCGCGCCCATGGTGATTTGCGGCATGTCGGTTTTTATGGGTTACTACAACAGTTTTTTGTGGCCGGTCATGACCATTACGGACAATACCGCGCTGTATCAGATTATGCAGCTGATCCGTACGCTCAATTCGCGATACACGGGTCAGTACGGCGTGGTGCTGGCAGCTACGCTGATGAGTCTGATCGTACCGGGCGGGCTGTATTGCTTTTTTCAAAAATACATTGTGCAGGGCATATCCATTGCCGGTGTCAAATAATACAAAACAACAAAGAAAGGAGAAAGACAATGAGTGCGTTTGTTTCCGATATCGGTAACATTTATATGGCAAGAGAGGGAAAACGCCGTCGCGTTTCCAGCTTTGACCGTTCGGGGGGTAACGACGATCGGTTGACGATTCCGTCGGGCGAAAAACGGGTGATCGCGGACATAAGCGGAAGCGGTGTTATTACGCATATTTGGATCACGGTAGCCGACCGTACGAGCGGCAAAGGCAAGTACGAAATGCGTAAAATTGTGTTGCGCATGTATTGGGACGACGAGGAAAAGCCGTCGGTCGAGGCACCGTTGGGCGACTTTTTCGGCATGGGACACGGCATGTGCAAAAATTTTGTTTCCGTCCCGTTGCAAATGAGCCCCGAGGACGGCCGCGGGCTGAATTGTTGGTGGCCGATGCCGTTCCGCAAGCGGGCGCGTATCGAGGTTGTCAACGAGTTCGAGGACCTGATTTTCTTTTATTACTACGTTGATTACGAAGAAAAGCCCGTTCCCGACGACGCGCTGTATTTCCACGCGCAGTGGCACAGGGAATGTCCGACCCAAGGCAAGGACGAAAGCTTGTACGAAAACCGCGCCGATTGGTGTTTCGGCGGGGCCAATAAGACGGGCGAGGAAAATTACGTCATTCTCGACGCGCAAGGCAGAGGACATTACTGCGGGTGCAACATCAATATTCACAACCTGAGCAAGTCGGCGCTGTGGAATTGGCCGGGCGAGGGCGACGACATGATTTTCATCGACGGGGAGAAAACGCCGTCGATACACGGGACGGGTACGGAAGATTACGTCAATATGGCTTGGTGTCCGCAGCAGGAGTATTCGGCTCCGTACCACGGCATAATTCTCGGCGGGAAGGACAACTGGATGGGCAAGATCAGCTATTATCGGTACCATGTGCAAGATCCCGTCATGTTCGATACAAGCATACGCGTTACCATAGAACACGGACACAACAATAACCGCAACGACGACTGGTCGACTACGGCGTATTGGTATCAAACCGAACCGCATAAACCGTTTGCGGCGTTGCCTTCGATGCAAGAACGTTTGCCGCTCGAAGACGACGACGTGATTTGGGGGAGAGCGCACGAGCGCAAGGAGGGACAATAAACGGAATTGAATTCTATCGGAAAACGGCAATCAAATTTCAGTTTTATAGGAGGAAACATGAAAAAAACAAGAACACACGTACGGCATAGCGGCATTGCGCGGATCGTTTGCATACTGTTGGCCTTTTTGTACTTGGCCCCCAACATGCCGGCGATTCGGTCGCTTGCTTTGGAAACTTCGGCTACGACCGAAACGGCCGATCCGACGTACGGCAACGAGCGGGTCTTGGCAAACGATTACGAAAACTTCCCTATGACGGACGGAGGTATTCCGCCCTATGTGTACGGAAACGACTTGATCCAAAACGGTGATTTCGACAGCGCGGTCGGCGTCGTCGAAGCCCATTACACCGATAATTTGATTACGGGTGACGGCACGTATTCCGCATCGCGCAACGCTATCGAGGCGGGCGAAAGCGCCGAATCGGCGGTCGCCGGCGTGTGGGGTAACCACGGTTGGGCCGACGGTTATCCGCAGTTTGCTTTCGACGGGGATAACACCGTTGTGCGAATCACCAACCGCGGACCCGTTTGGTCGCACTTTTTGCTAAACGTCGAAGGACAGGGCAAAGGTTATTATACGGTTTCGTTCGATTATTCCAACGTGAAACCTGCGTTCAACGTGTATTGCGCACTCGGTCATCTCGCACCCGATACTTGGACGGCAATCAAAGCGTACGGACACACGGACGCCAACTTGGTTTCGGCGCCCGGCTGGCAGAATCTGAACGTCGGCACCCCCATCGAGGGCAAAGAGAACTGGTTCCGATACGAGCATGAATATGAAGTCACGTTCGATGGACTGAATCTATTCCGCGTGTGGGCTTATGTCGGCGCCGACGCAACCGGCTCGTTCTTGGCCGATAACATTTCGGTCACGTATCGCGCGACGCAAGATGACGCAAAGGGGACGCAAAATCTTGTAGAGGGCGGCGGTACGTTCGAAGGCGTCATACCGACCGTCGGTACGGCGGCCGATCAAACGGTGAACGGCGTTTGGCGTACCGCCGGCAACGCCGCGGTCGTGCTCGACGGAAATAACGCCGTACTCGAATTGGGGTATGACGGAACGAGCGAAGGGCAAGCCGCGCACAGCTTCGACGGCGGCAACGGCAAGGGAAAGTACCGTGTCGAATTCGATTACACGGGAGATGCGGACGGTTACGTTTCCTTGGCGACCGCCGATAACCTTACGACGCAAACAAGCCAAGTGTATACGCAGGATTCGGCCGAAAATTTATTTACGACGACGGGTACCGACGTCGACGGGCGTGACGGTTGGAAGCATTTCTCGGCCGAGATCGAAACGGCCGACCTTGCGCCCGACGTTGTAAAACTGTGGTGCGACACCGGTGCCGACAGCAGTAAACACGTCAAGATCGACAATCTTTCGGTGCAGTACTACGTTCCCGAACATAAGCCGGAATCATACACGTTGCAAGAAAACGACGAGTCGGGTTGGACGACAACGGGTACAGGCGTTATTCGAGCCGAGGGACAAAGCTATGCATTGACCGTGACGGGCGATGCTGCCGTAACGACCAAGACATTCGAGGATCAAGTTGCCGGTACGTACAGCGTTGCGCTCAAATTCAAAGCCGATGCCGGTGCCGGTGCTTCGCTGGTTGCCAAACTGGGCGATGCACAGTCGGACAATCTCGCGTTACAGAGCCAACAGACAGACGATTATAATGTAATCGAGTGTAAGCTTACGTCGCCTACGGCGTTTAGCGGTCTTACGTTCGAGACGACGGGCCAAGTAACACTGGAAGACGTGACGTTGCGTTCGGCCGAAATCAACTATGGCGCGGCAAGTCAGGTTCACGAGGTAGCCGTGTACGAAGGCAACAATCTGGTTGTCGACGGCGGTACGCTCGAAGGCTATTTGGCCGAAGGTACCGACAGCGAACCTGTTGCGCGTATCACGCATGCCGACGTTGCGAGCCAAGCCAAGAACGGTATTTGGTCCAACAGCGCTTGGGGTGACTACTCGGCCGTGATTGAAAAGGACGGCAATAATACCGTTGCCAAGATCGGCAAATCGTCGGTCGGCGCAGGCCCGTTTGCGCACGCCATTTGGACGTTTGAAAACCAAGGTGCGGCACGGTATTTGGTTGAGTTCGATTACCGTATGTCGGGTATAACCGACAACTGTGCCGTGGCCGTCAACGGATCCGATTTCAATAATGCCAATCCGTCGGTATCGTTGCTTCGTTACAGCGGTACACAGATTGCCGACAGAGAAGGTTGGTATAGGTTCTCGGAGGAGTTCCAAGCGACTGCGAACATGCAATATGTGCGTCTTTGGTACAATACGGCCAACAATGCCAACAACTACGTGCTGATGGATAACCTGTCGGTTAAGAAACAGACCGGTACGCGGTTGCAAGGCGAAGGTTCGTACGTCGTTCCTACCGAAGCGCCTGCCGTACTGTCCGACGTCTATTCGTTTGCAACCGATGCACCCGCCGTTATAGCCGACGAGCAGGGCAACGCGGTTGTCAAAATGCACGGCGCCAATTACAGTAGCTTCTTCGACTGCTTCAAGTTCGAAAAAGCGGGCGTGTACGCCGTTTCGTTCGATTTCCGATTGGAAGGCGAAACCGACAACGTCGGTTTGCGCATCAATCCCGTCGAAGAACAATACACATACGACATTCCGCTATTGCAGTACGAGGCACAATGGGAAGAAAGCGTATTGGGTGAAGACTGGAATCATTTCGTGTATTATATCAAAATCGACGACGAGGTGGCGTATAAGGACGCATCTTTACAGTATTGGGTCCACTCGGCAAACAGAGCAACCTTTTCGATCGATAATCTTTCGGTTAAGCGTCTTGTCAGCGCCGACCCGACGGGTAACCCCGTTTGGGGCAAAGAGCTGATTGCCGACGGCGGGTTCGAAACCGTGTTGGGCAACAAACTGTCGTTGACGGTACCCAACGCCCTCAATCTCGCGCATATTGCGGTCGGCTCGGTTCGCAGTCTCAATGCCGAAGCACCTGCCGAAATCACGGCCTATAACGGCGAATATACGGCTAAACTTTCGGGAACGTCCGGAACTTCGTCGATTGCCAATAAAGCCGTTTTGCAAAACGAGGGGTTGTATCTTGTCGAAATCCGCTATGCGGTGACCGACGGATATGCCGAGAAGAACGGCGCGTCGCTTACCTACGCCTTGGGTTCTTTGGATCCGCAGGACATTTTGACGGCGACTGCCGACGGCGATACCGGTTTTAAGGTGTTCAGACAGTACGTGCGCTTAACGGCCGAAGAAGCGGATGCAGTAGATGCCGTGTCGGTCAACTTTACTTGCATCGAAGGCGATGCGGCTTGGATCGATTCCGTGTCGGTCAAGAAAGAAATCGGATCGGATATACCCAAAGAGGAAACGCCCGACGACGATACCGAGGGTAAAACACGGTACGATTTGGTCAGCGGAGGCGACTTCGAAGGGTACGATGCGGGCACTTCGTTCGGCGACTCCGTCACCAAAGACATGTTCGGCACGACTTCGCTCGACATGCCGGCACAGGTCGTCGTAAACGACAAGGATGCCGTCAATACTTCCAAAGTGCTGCTGTTGCAACATCAGGCGGGCAGCCAAAAAGATTTCTCGTCGGCGTTTAACCTGTACACGTCGAACGCCGAATTGGAAAAGGGCAGAACGTATTACGTGACGTTCGACTATAAGTATCAAATCGCCGAACCTTTGGATACTTCGCTTGTCGTATCCGACGGAAGAAGATTCACCATGGACGAAGGGTTTACCTTCTGTTTCGTAGGCGGCACGAACATCGGCCACCACGAAATTTATCTCGGCTCGGTCGAGGACGGCGACCAAACGGCGGGTGCCAACAATCAAAAGTGCAAGATATCCAAAACCGATTTGGGTGAAGGTTGGTCGCGCATCACATTCGCTTTTACGGCCAATACGGGTATCAACGTTGCCTGCAACAGTTTCCGTTTCTTGCTGTTGACCAACAAGAACACCGCCAATTACGCGATGTTCGATAACGTGGCGCTGTACACCTATTACGACAACGGGGACGTACCGCCTACGCCGCCCGACGGAGGCGACGAGAAACCCGATCCGCAACCGCAACCTACGCCGGCGCCGTCCGACAGCGGATGCGGCAGTGCGGGATGCGGCTCGTCGCTCGGTTCCGTCGCAATGTCGGCAGTGGCAATTTGCGCACTGCTCGGCGCAGGAACCGTGCTGTCGAGAAGACCGAAAAAACATCACGAAACCGAAAAGGAGGAAAGAGAATAATGAAAAGACGCAATATTCTATCGCTATTGTTGGTTGCGTTTTCCGTATCGTCGCTGTTCATGTCCTCGTTCGGCGCGACGGCAGAGTTGTCATCGGGGTTGAACGGCGACGTTGCGTCGGACTGGATTTCGTACGGCGCCGAACATATCGAGGGAACGCGGCGTATTTCCGCAGTGACGGGGCGGTTTGCCACAACCGACACCATGGAGCTGTTCGACGTTGGCGGAACCGACCTCGGTATACCGTTCACGTACACGTATAAAAATCAAGAGGAAGAGGACGTAACCGAGCTGCGCATTTTGTTTGGCGACACGTTCTCCAACGAGTATCTTGGAGGCAACTGGCGATCCAATGTTATGGCGGTTACTACCGATTTCGACTTTACCGACGGGATTACCATCGATTCGTTCGTATCAACCGCCGATAACGGGTTTGCTACCGAACTGATTCCCGGCATTCACGTGAACCAACAACAAATGACGGCCATTCCTACGGGCGCTATGCAAATCGGCAACGCAATCTATGTTTACTACATGGGCGTCCGCGTTTGGGGTGACGACGGAGAGTGGTGGACCAATTTGGGCGGGGTATACAAATCGACCGACGGCACGCATTTCAGCCGCGTCGAAAGTATGTACTTCTATTCCAACAAAATGGTCAACTTCACGCAAAACTATCCGTTGATCGTAGACGAGGACCATGACGGTATCGACGATTGGCTGTACGTTTACGGATTGAGCGGCGGTCGTGCCAGCGGATTGCGGTGTATGCGCGTCAGCTTAAAGGGCGATGGCGGAGAAGTGCTTACCGGCGAAGAGCAACAGGCCAAAGTCGAAAACCTCGACAATTACCGATTCTTTAACGGTTATGTCGATGGAGAGGCGACCTGGATCGAGTATAACGAGTACTACATGGCGCTTACCTGGAATCATAGCGAAGACGCCGAAGTTATCTCGGCGCCCTGCGGTGAGATGTCGATTTGCTATAACCCTTATCTCAACAAGTATATGGCCACGTATCAGCAGCACAATACGCTGATTATGAAGTTGGCCGATACGCCTTACGGGCCGTACGGCAAATCGGAGATCATCTTGACTTCGTCCGATTTCAACACCTTCTACAATGCGTTCACGACAAGCGCAATGCTGAAAGACGACGGAAAAACGGTGTATTTTCTGATGAGTCAGTGGCCGCGCAGCGATTCGGGCGCAACGCTCAATTACTTTGTAGGCTTGATGGAAATGAAGTTGAAATAGGATAAAGCCGGCGGAAGGAAGGGGAGAGCCGAACGGGCTTTCCCTTTCCGCAAACCGACGGCGGGAGAATGGGATATGTGTGTTTTCAGCGAAAAATTGGAATATGTGCGTCGCGTGTGCGGAGTGACGGGAAAAGATGCGAGAACGAACACCGAGCCGTTCGGGGTTGTGGGCACCGATTTGGGATTCCCTTTTTCGGACGGGAAGGATTTATATCTTTTATTCGGGGACACGTTCAGCGAATTCTGGCAAAAGGGACGGTGGATTAACAACTGTTTGGCAAAGGTGAAAGACACGTCTGCCGAAGGGTTCTGTTTGGAAGGGTTTGTTGCGGACGACGACGGGCTTGCCAAAGAGTTGGTTGCCGCAAAGAAGAAGGACAAAGAGCAGATGACGTGCATACCCACGGGCGCCGTGGCGGTGGACGGAGTGTTTTATATGTTCGTGATGTCTATTGTTACGTGGAATCCGCGGTGGACAATCGACGAATGCGCACTGTATATTTCGCACGATAAAGGCGTTAGCTGGGAAAAGTCGGAATGTGTGCGGTTCGGCAAGGAAGAGGCGCCTAATTTCGGGCAGGTTTTTCCGCTCGAAGCGGGCGAATACGTGTATTTGTTCGGAATCACCGAAGCGCGCGACGGCAACTGCAAACTTGCGCGCGTGCCGAGAAAAGAACTTGACAATTTTGAAAAATACGAGTATTATATAGGCAAAGAAAAGGGTGTTCCCCGCTTTGTTTCGGGCAGAGAAGGGCTTTCTCGGGCGGCAGTTGTTATTCCCGCGCCGTGCGGCGAAATGTGCGTAACGTACAATCGGTATCTGAAAAAATATTTGGCGATGTACGTGGGGACGGACGCGCCCGACCTTGTTTTCCGCACAGCCGACGAGCCGTGGGGAGAATGGAGCGATGCCGAAACGGTGGCGTTGCAATCCGATTACGAGGGGCTGTACGGCGGTTTTACGCATGAAAGCCTTTGTACCGACGACGGGCGGGTACTGTTTATGCTGAGTGAATGGTCGCCGTACAACGTGTCTCTGTTTGAAATGAAATTCAGATAATATATGAGAATCGATATCGAGGTGGCGGCTTGAAAAACGGAATAAAGGATATTGCACGAATTACCGGATATTCGACATCTACCGTGGCGCGCGCGCTCAGCGGAAGCGGTTATTGCGACATTGAAAAAAAGAAGAAGATACTTGCGGTAGCCAAAGAATTGAACTATCAGTCCAATTCTTCCGCCATTGCTTTGCGGCGCGGATATACCAAGAGAATTTTGTTCTGTATTCCCGATATTTGCAATATCTTTTATTTCAAGATGATTCAAGGCGTTATAGAGGTGCTGGAAGCAAACGGCTATTACGCCATGCTGTACACCACCGAAAAGAGTCTGAAAAAAGAGATAGACATTATCCGCACGTTGGAACAGAAATTTTGCGACGGCATGATTATGGTGTCGTTTGATTTTTGCGAGGAGAATATTTCCGCCATTCGCGCGTGCGGTTGCCCCGTGGTGCTTACCAACAAATACGACGGGCAGCAGAAAGACGACAATTTCGACTATATTTTCGTGGACCATACGTTGGGCATGGCGCTTGCCACCGAACATCTGTTGGCGGCGGGCTGCAAGAATATGGCGGTTATTTCGGGCGACGTAAAAGAGCAGACCACGCGCGAGCGTCTGGACGGATACTTGCGCACGTTGGAAAAGCACGGATTGCCGTATGACGCCACCCGTGTTCTGAACGGCAAATATACCAACGAAGGGGCGTATGCGGCTTTTTCGGAATTCATTCAAAACGGCGGAACGGCGGACGGGCTGATTGTTTCCAACGATTATGCCGCGATGGGTATTTTGCGGTTTTGCCACGAGCACGGAATTCGCATTCCCGACGATATGAAACTGATTTCGTTCGATAATACCGACTATGCGGTATCGTCCAGTCCTACGCTCACTTCGGTGGATATGCGTCAGTACGAAATCGGAAAGTATGCCGCGGAAATTCTGTTGGAACGGTTGCGGGGCAGAACGGAAACGCGGAACATTGTGCTGGAACCGACGCTTGTGGAGCGGCAGTCCGGCAAATAACAAACGGATAAGGAGTATGAAATGAAGCAATATATAACGGATATGAAAAAAGCGGTTGCCGTCGAGCGGGACGCGCTTACTTTGCTGGCGGACGGAATAGACGAAACATACGAAGAAGTTTTCGAGTTGTTTTTGCGGTGCAAGGGAAAACTGGCGTTTATGGGCGTGGGCAAGAGCGGGCACATAGGAGAAAAACTTGCGGCAACGTTTGCGAGTTTGGGGATACCCGCGTTTTACGTACATTCCACCGAAGCCATGCACGGCGATTTGGGAATGATACAGCCGAACGATATTGCGGTGCTCATTTCCAACAGCGGGAACACGGCGGAAGTGGTGCAGAACGTGGCGCCGCTGAAACGGAACGGGGTGACGACCGTTGCTTTTACGGCGGGGAAAGACAGCCGTTTGGCCGAGCTTTGCGATTACGTTATTTTGTATCCCAAGATCGCCGAAGCCGATGCGCTCAATCTTGCGCCGACCGTTTCGAGTACGCTGACGTTGGCGCTCGGCGATGCATTTGCCTGTGCGCTGTCGCAAGCCAAAGGATTTACGCGCGACAATTTTTACCGTTTTCATCCGAACGGTGCGTTGGGCGCTATGTTGCAAAAGGAAAACGAGTAATGGCGCGGATTACGGTGATAGGCTCGTTCGTCATGGACAACGTGGCCAAAATGGATTGCTTTCCCCAAGCGGGGCAGACGGTGCTGGGAAATTCGTTGGAACTGTTTCCGGGCGGGAAAGGCGCCAACCAGTGCGTTGCCGCGGCGCGATTGGGCGGCGACGTGGAAATGGTGGGAATGTTGGGGAGAGATGCAAACGGCGATACGTTCCGAAAAATTCTGCGAGAGGAAGGAATCGAGTCGCGGTATGTTTTTTCGTGCGACAAACCGACGGCGGTTGCACAGGTGCAAATCGACGCGGCGGGGCAAAACCGAATTTGCGTGATTCCTTCCTCGAATTATGCATTTGGGTTTGACGATTTGGAAAGGGTGGATTCGGTTTTGCAAAACACCGAACTGGTGGTTTTACAACTCGAAATGAGGCTTGACGTGACCAAAGAAATCATTCGTCGCGCACATCGGTACGGGGTGAAAGTGTTACTGAATCCCGCGCCCGCCGTAAAATTGGATCAAAGCGTGTTGGCCGCCGTCGATTATTTGACACCGAATGAAACGGAGCTGTCGATTTTGACCGATATGCCGACCGATACCGATCATGATGTGATTGCGGCGGCCAAAGCGTTGCTGAAAAGCGGCGTCAAAAACATCATAGCTACGCTGGGGCATCGCGGGGCGCTGATTGTGAACGCCGAACTGTGCGAGATTGTTGACGGTTATCGGGTAAAAGCGGTTGATACCGTCGCGGCGGGTGACAGCTTTAACGGTGCACTTGCCGTCGCGCTGACCGAGGGAAAAACACTGCCGCAAGCCGTTCGGTTTGCCAATGCCATGGGTGCGCTTACCGTTCAAATAAACGGCGCCATTCCGTCTTTACACACACGGATGCAGTTGGAGGATTTTATAAGTGCTTATGGCACACCCGAAAGCATTTTACCGAGATGAGAGGATTTATCGAATAGATGAAAAGAACGTTTATTCACGCATTTGTCGTGTTGGCAACCGCTCTATGCGTCGTGTGGATGTTTACGGCATGTGTCGGCCGAGATAAGCCTACGGAAGAGACGGTGCGAAAAAATGTCGAGCGTATCGGTTTAAGCGGAATGCGCACCGAGTTTATCGTGGGAGATGCATTCGATACCGGAAATTTGACGGTTACGGTATCGTATTCCGACGGGACGACCGAAGTCGTAAGCTCCGATGTGTACACGGTTGATTCGTCGGCTTACTCGAAGGATGTAGCGGGCGTTTATACGATTGCAGTTAAACTGATTGATACGGCGATATCCGAGTCGTATAAGGTAAACGTCAAAAAAGCCGACGTACCCGTACATGACTGGACCGACGACGGCGCACTCAAAATTCTTATGATAGGCAACAGTTTTTCGGATGACACGATAGAGTACGCATGGAGCATAGCTCGCAATATCGGAATTCAAAATGTTTTTATTGCAGGGTTGTATATTGGCAGTTGCACGCTTGATATGCACGCCGACAATGCGCGCAACAATCGTGCGGCATATGCGTATCGTACGAATAGCAACGGGAAAATGATAAGTGTAGACAATTACACCATGAGGGATGCGATTCGAACGGTAGATTGGGATTTTATATCGTTGCAACAGGCAAGCGGCAGCAGCGGTATGCCCGATACGTACGATGCGCTCAGTTACCTTACCGATTATGTGCATGAAAACATGCGCGCGAGTTGTTATGCAAAAATCGTTTGGAATATGACTTGGGCATATCAGCAAAACAGCACGCACGGTGAATTTCACAAATATAACGGTAGTCAAGCGACTATGTACGGGGCGATAGTGGATACCGTGCAAACCAAGGTCGAGGCAAACGATTCGATTGAGAAAATCATTCCTTGCGGTACGGCGATTCAAAATGCGCGTACTTCGTACGTAGGGGATACGCTTACGCGCGACGGTTATCATATGTCATTGGGCTTGGGGCGATATATTGCGGGTCTTACACTCATTCATGCTCTTACGGGACTTCCCATTGATGAAGTGGACTTCGTACCGACCGGTATGGATGAGATCGATTTGCCCATGGCAGTCGATGCCGTGAAAAAAGCGGTACGAAATCCGTATGAAGTGACTGAGTCGGCGTATAAGACCGATCCGCCTGCGCCTACCGTAGATCCGACAAAATATACGGCGCTTGCGTTTGAACTCGAACAGGGATTTTACAATAGCGTCGATTCGAAAAATCCCGTGAATATCATAAAGGACAACAGCGACTTTAACCGATTGTTTCTTGCAACCAAACGTTTTACGCCTACAGAGATTCCCGTAGGTTCGATAATTATTTTAGAACCGGGTTGGCAGTACCGTCCCGAACGTTGGACAGACGACGCCGTGCAGACAACTAGAGAAAATAACACTACGGCTCGTAAAGTTACGGTAACGCCGGCATGGTGGAGCGGATATACGTATCGCGCGTTCAATATCTCTAAAGTGGGTGCGGCGGAACCGATACATGATAAAATCGATATGGCGAAATCGGCCTTTCGGATTTATATTCCCAAAGAGAAGACTTGATCGGAAAATTGAAGTAAAAGATGATTTTTTTCGATAAAGCCAAAAAAATTTTAAGGCAAAACTTTGGCAGAGATAAATTTACTATAAGTTTATTGAGATGGAAATGGTTATTGCGAAAGAGCATAATTTCAGTCTAAAAATCGCAAGGTGTGCCTATTTTGGTGCAAAATAGCGGTTGAACTTTAAGTAACCTCAAATTACCGAATTATATTTTTATGCAAGATTGGCGCGTGTGCTTGGCTTGAACAAGATGGTGTCAGTAATATAGTATCTAACCGTAAAGTGTGTGCCTGTCTTTGATACAAGCGGCGGCAAAGCTGTCCGAAGCGGCTGACGCCGCTTCGGACACCCTCGCGCTGCGCGCTCGGGCGCCGAAGACAGGCACACACAACCAACCGAACGCAACCAAACGGATGTAACGAACCGCAAAAGCGGCGGCTAAAATACGGCGGCACGCGCAAGCTTTCCGTGTCCGCCGTATTTTTTTGCGCCGCCGCGCTTTCTTTGCGTTCTTTTCGTTTACGGCAGTTTAGGCGCTTGCGCTATCGTTTCGGACGACGCTTCGCCTATAAGTACGCTTTCCTGCCAAACCCTGAAATCTTTTGCCACGAGCAAGCGTATGTCCCGTTCGTCCGCGCCGTCCATTTTACCGAGAACGTCATTGCCGTCAATATCGCTCTCTATAAACCTGTACAAGCCTTTTGAATAATACGGCTTTACGCCTTGCTTGCTCAAATACTTTGTTATGTACTTTATAGCGGCATCGTACATCTGCGGTATTATCTCACTGAACTCGTTTCTTCCGAACTTTTCATAGAAATACTTGCTTTGCAGATACGTTTTCATCTTGCCGGTTTTGGGATTGTAATCGCTTACCGTTTCCAATTCTCCGGTTATTTTCTTATTCGGATCGTAGATAAGTTCGTGAAAATGCAGTCTGTCGTTCTCGCTGCCGCGTTTCCATACGCCTTGAAACAGACAGCCGTACCGCTTATGTAGATTAGAAAATGCTAATTTCAAACTCTTTTCAAAACTTTGCTCGGTATGCTTTTTAGAATCGAAAGTTACCGTAAAAAAGTATTCGTAATTTTGATTATACGCCTTATACTCAAACCGCTGCTTGCGTGTATATGCGTTACGCCATTTTCTGCGCCAATGCTCGTCTACAAAATACGCAGCATCCGTTTCGGTCGGAAAGAGCGGTAGCATATCTTTGAGAATAGACTGTTTCCGTATATTCGGGTATTGTTTGTAATACTTATCGTAAAGCTCGTCGAAGATTTGTTTGAGCGTAGTAATGCGCACGTCCGTTTTCGGCGTTTCTTTCGGCTTTGTCGGACTTTTATCCGTTTGTTCGGTAGATTGTTCGGCTTGCATAGCGCAAGATTATCATCACGTTTATGAAAGATATTCGGGTTAAATCGTAAACTATATTGAAGATAATGAAACTTGTAAAATCGAGGGCGATACGATAATTGTAAAGAAACGTGGTAGTGGTTATCTTTGGGGTGGAAATATAACAGGCTTTTTTGGCTTATGTACTCTTGGTTGCATTTGGGGGGCAATCTCTACAAGCGATTGGTGGTTTGAGTGGCAAAAAAAGCATAATTTTTAATATAAGTGTAAACAATTATTCGTTTTAGGTTGCTGCCGCTCCAGCGCAGGAAGATAAATTTTATAGATTTATCATTAAAACAATGTTTAACGACAGTTTAGTTCAAAAATATAGACATGCGTGGAATGAAAACACAGATTCAAAGATAAAATTCGTAAAAAACGGTTGTTTGTATTCGTCAATCTATCAAAAAGTTTAATAATAAAAAAACATTGTTCTTGGTGCTTGTGGTATTTGTCAAAGTAGGGCATAAGTGCATGCCTTTCTGATTATATTTTTATTGAACTAAACAAGAGGTTGAATTTTTTAGTGTAAGTTTGAAGCAATAAATCGGGGCGAAATTCATATTGCATAAATGTAGGTTAACCAAATATGTTGAAAGTTTACACCCTGAAAAATTCCACCCTTTTTACACCCGAAAGAGAATTTACACCCTGCAAGATATAAAAGATAGAAAAATTATGCAAGAAATAGCATAAAAATATGCAAGAAATAGAAGAAAAAGCGTAAAAATATACATAGGGTGTAAGATTTAACGCCCTCCGACGCTCCCGGTCCGGGTTCGAGCCCCGGCGGACACACCAAAAAAAGACTTGCCGCACGGCAAGTCTTTTTTCAGGTTCGCCGCCGCTTTTGGGGAGAGAAACCGGCGGGTTCGGAAAATTGAATAGACCTTGAAATATGAACTTTAATTGTTCGGTTTCAAGGTCTTTTTATATGTATTAAGACAGATATTTCCTGATAAAATATCATATTCAGGTACACATTTCAAAATGGACACTTTTTTAGGGACAATCAGAAAATCCTTTTGAGAACAAACTAACCCATTCGTTTTCGAACCGTTACTGTTCAGTTCGCGGCTTGGAGTTTTCCTTATATTTATTGAAATAAAACAAAATCACAAATTTGTCAATAATCTAATGCGAAAAAATCGCCAAAAAACCCTTGAACGCACGTATTGCAATATAAAAAGCAATAAATCTGCAACTTTTTGCAACATGAATATATTGACTTACATAGCAAGGTTTGTTACAATTTAAAGCGTAAAAGGGAAAAGGCGGCTAACTATGTCAATTCAGGTAAAAAACAAACATTTTCTGCTCGAAACCGAAAATACCACGCTTATATTAAGGGAATATTGCGGTTTTTTGGAACAGGTATATTACGGCGCCAAAATTCCCGATTATAACTTGGATTATTTAAGGAACGACCAGATTTTCGGGTTTTGTTCTTACGATAAAAACATCGGTTTAAGATACATTTACGCGGGCGCGAAATACGAATATTCGGGCGACAACACGGGCGACGGGCGCTTGCCTGCGCTTAACGTTACCGACGAAAACGGATTTATAGGGTGCAGGCTTAAATATAAAGGATTTGAACTTGTAAATTCGCTTCCGCAGGATTATGATATGCCTGCGTTACGCGGGCTTGAAAAGGGCATAAAAATAACCCTTTTTGACGAAGAAAAAGGCATTTCTGCCGACCTTTATTATTTTATAGCCGAAGATTGCGACGTTATTTGCAGATTCGCGCGCATAAACAACGACGGCGAGAGCAAAATTTCGCTGGTTAAAGCGGCAAGTTTGCAATTCGATTTCGAAAATCCCGATTTCGAAGCGATAACTTATTCGGGTTGTTGCGGTTCGGAACTTCGCGTAGAAAGGCAAAATATTTTTAAAGGCAAATACGAAATAAGTTCGTGCGCGGGGCTTACGGGGCACGCTTCGAATCCGTTTTTTGCGCTTTGTTCGCGCGGGACAACCGAAAACTACGGCGAATGTTACGCGTTCAATTTAATATACAGCGGAAATTTTAAAAACGTAATCGAGTGCGACGAACGCAACTTTTTACGCGTTTTATGCGGAATAAACGATAAAAACTTCAACTGGACGCTTGAAAAAGGCGAAAGTTTTTACACTCCGCAGGCGGTAATGACTTTCGGCGAGCAGGGGTTCGGCGGAATATCCCGCAATTTTCACAAACTTATACGCGAGCGGATTTTACCGCCGCAATTCAATAAACCCGCGCCGATCGTGGCGAACACCTGGGAAAGTTTCGGTTTTAACATAACGCAGGAAAAGTTTGTTAAATTTGCCGAAAAAGCGGCGCTTGCGGGCGCGGACACGGTAGTTTTAGACGACGGCTGGTTTCGAAGCGACGACAAAAGCGGGCTTGGCGACTGGGTTTTGTGCAAAGAAAAATTTGCGGGCGGCATCGAAGCCTGCGTTAAAAAACTCAACGAATTAAACCTTAATTTCGGGATTTGGTTCGAGCCGGAAATGATAAGCGAAAACAGCGCGCTTTATAAAACTCATCCCGATTGGGTTTTAAACAACGGCAACGAAGGCAGTTTAAGCCGCAATCAATACGTTTTAGACCTTACAAACCCGGCGGTCGTCGATTATATAACCGACCTTGTGACAGGCTTTTTATCGCATTATCCCGTAACTTATTTAAAATGGGACGCGAACAGATATATCTCGGAAGCGGGCAGCAAATACACGAAAAACCAAGGCGAAGTGTGGCACAGATACGTTTTGGGACTTTACGAAGTTTTTGAAAGAATAACCAAAAAGTTTCCGAACGTGTGGATAGAAGGCTGCGCGGGCGGCGGCGGAAGATTCGATTTGGGAATGCTTTATTATCAGCCGCTTATATGGATTTCGGATAACACCGACCCTTACGGCAGGGCAGCCATTCATTACGGCGCGAGCCTTGCCTATCCGATGAGGGTTATGAGTTATCATATCTCGAAAGACGAAGGGTATACGGGCAAGCGTTCGGACGCGGAATTCAGGTTTTTGGTTTCGCGGTTCGGCGGAATAGGGTATGAGTTCGATTTAACCGTTTTATCAGACGAACAAATAAGCGAATATCGCGCGCTTTTAAGCGAGCGCAAAAAGGCCGAAACTTATATAAACGACGGCGATTTATACAGACTTGAAACCGACAACGAACATTATTACGCATGCCTGAACGTTATGCCGGATAAAAAATCGGCGCTGTTTACGTTTATTCAGACTTGCTCGAAGCCGCGCGTAGAAAGCATAAACGTCCGCGTTAAGGGGCTTAACCCAGATACTCTTTACGAAATAGAAGGGTGCGGGTTGAAACTGCACGGAAAAACGCTTGAAAAAGCGGGGATAAAGATAGGCGATTTGCTGTGCCCGCATTGGGAAAGCGACCGAAGCGGCGGAATTTATCTGAAAAAAGGCAAATCGGGCAGCGGCGTATCTCTCGTTATAAAAGCCGCCGACTAAGCAGAAAAGGAATAAAAAGCGATAGATTCGGCTGAATAAATATAAGTACAACTATAAGTGCGACGGCATCTTAAAAAGGAACGCGAATGGAAGGTTTTGACGAACGCAGGTTTCAATATCGTTTTTTCAACAAATACGAGCGCGACGACTTCAAACTTACGCAATACGGCTATCACAGGTGGAGCAAAGAAACCGCTCACGCGCCTACGATAAAAGACAGTTACGTTTTGCACATAGTGCTCGAAGGTAAGGGATTTGTGCGCGTAAAAAACAAGCAATATCAGGTTTTGCCGGGCAACGCGTTTTTAATTCGCCCCGGCGAACTTATCGATTATTATTCGGATAAAAACAACATATGGTCGTATATTTGGCTTGGCGTCGAAGGTAATTCTGCCGAAGAATTTTTCTTTCGCTGCGGGTTCGACGAATTCAACTACGTTCTGCCGCTTACGGGGGTAGACGAATTGCGTGCGATAATAGCCGACATGCTTTCGCGCCCCGAAACCAACGCGCCCGACTTATACACGGTTGCCAAAACTTACGAATTTTTATCTTGTTTCGCTTCGAAAATATCCACTTTCAAGCGTAAAAGCGAAGCGAAATACAGCGACAACTTAAACAAAGTGGTCGAATATATTCACCGCAACTATTACCGCGACCTTTCGATAACCGAAATATGCGAGAAGTTCGGTTTCGAGCGAAGCACTTTGTATAGAATGTTCAAAAGGGAATTCGGCGTTTCTACGCAAGAATATATATTGATTTATCGGCTTGAAGTTGCAGAAAACTGCATAACGCATACTTCTATGTCGTTCAAAACGATCGCGATTGATTGCGGTTTTAACAATTATGCGCATTTTAGCGGAAGTTTTAAGCGTTATAAGGGTGTTTCGCCCAAAGAATACCGCGAACAGACCGAAAAGCAAAAACTTTTGCAAATAAATAAAAATCAATAGGAGGATTTAATGATGAAAAAGACAAAACTTGCGGCATTAGCGTTATGCTTTGCCCTACTCGTATGCGCGCTTACGGGCGTTGCATGCGGCACGCAGCCCGATACCGGCGGCAAAACGGAATGGTCGTTCGGCGCCGATCTTCCCGTAGCATGCGAAGAAAACGACAAAGTAAGCATTGTTTTAAACGTCGAAGGGACTGACGATTACGAAGTCGATTACGAAGTCGTTTTCGGCACTACCCAAGTTGAAGTAAGCGAAGGCGGCGAATTTACGCCCGCAGCCGCAGGATCTTACACCGTTAAGGTTAAAGTAACCGCAAAAGGCGAAACAAAAGAAAAAACTTATACCTTAACCGTTACAAAAGACGCGACCGACCCCGTTATAACAACGAAAATCGCGGATAAAACGGTTGAAAAAGGCGAATATAACTTTGCGGGCGACCTTGCAGAAATAGTTGCTGCCGATAACAAAACGCAAGCCGAAAATCTTGTTAAATCGATAGTTTCGGTAACGCTCGACGGCACGGCGTTAGAGATGACCGAAAACGCTTGCACCTTCGAACGCGCGGGCGAATATAACGTCAGTTATCAAGTTACCGACGAAGAAGGAAACTCTGCAAACGCTTCGTATAAGATAACCGTAAAAGGTCTGTATCTTAACGAAAAAGCGTTTGTATCCAAAGTTTTCCAACTTGCCGAATACGAAATTGCCGAAGCCAAAGTTTACGGAATCGAAAACGCGGCGGTAAAAGTTACCTTAGCGCAAGGCGATGAAATCAACGAAGTTGCCATGGGCGCCAAGGTAAAATTCTTAAATGTTTCCGACGCAGTTCTTAAATACGTTTTGTCGGTAGGCGAAGAAGAAAAAGAAATTATTGAAAAAACCGTTAAAATAACCGCGCTCGACCTTATGATTTCGGCAGCCGATTTCTCTGCGACCGAAGGCGATGAAATCACTATTCCTTCCGCTTCGTTATCGCACGAAACCGCGGGCGTAACCGTAAGCGTAAAAATTTCGGGGCAATATCAAGAAGAACAAGCGGTTGCGCAAGGCGATAAAATAACCGCGGCAAGCGGCGTTACCGATATTACTTATACCGCCGAAAACGAAGATAAATCTTTCAGTTTAACCCGCGTAATAAGCGTTGTCGCAATCGGCAAAGACGAGATCGTTTCGTTCGAACAAGTTAATGGCGACAACCCCGACTTCAACGTTCCCCCTTTTGGAATGAAACTCGGCAACGAAGAACTTAATTCCGATCCCGCATACGTTCATTCGGGCAAATATTCGGCAAAACTTATATTCGGACCGCAAAGACCTAACGCCAATACTTTCGGCGCAGGGTTCTGTTATTGGGATAATCAGATAAGAAATGCAAACGTAGAAGGTGCCAACGGCATTTCGATGTGGATTTATTGTGCCAAAAAAGAAGCTTATATTGTTGCCGCAATAGCGACCGGAGCAACCGGCAAGGGGTATTCCGGCGCAAGAATTTCGCATGTAATTAAACTTGGAAAAGGTTGGAACGAAGTTAATATCAACTTCGATTATCAGGTTTACGATGCCGGCGAAAAAACCGTAGCCGACGGAACGGTATTAGGCGCGCTCGATATTAAAAACGGCATAAGCGAATTATGTTTCTACAGAGTTAAAAAAGGCGCCTATACTAATTGGGACAGCGTAAACGGCGGTAACTATACCGACTATATTTACGACAATGATCTTTCTGTTTACGTTGACGAAGTAAGGATAAGAAAATTCGAAATTCCCGACGGAGTATACTTTACTTTCGATAAAAAACCCGAAGCAACCGGAACCATGGGCGGCACCGCCGTTGCAACCGCTCCGCGTATGCTCGTAGAAGAGGGAGTAACCTTAACCGTTGCCGTAACCGCTCCTAACGGCGAACAGACTACCGTTAACGCAGGCGACAGTTTCGATTTAACTCTCGGCGGCTATTACACCTTGACCTATAAAGCCGAAAAAGAGGGCAAACCTACGCAAGAGGTTAGTTTCCGGATTCTTGCTACCGTTCCGGGCGAATTCATGTCGTTTGAAGATGTTAACGGCTCGGTTCCCGAAATAGCAAACGGCGTTTACGGCACCGTAATCGCAAACACCGATGCGGTATATGTAAAATCGGGCAGCCAATCGGCAAAACTCGTTTTCGGCATCAACAATACGCCTGCGGGAACGCATCAGGCAGGATTCGTCGATTGGTCGGCAAAATATAAGCCCGACATCGAAGGCGCCAACGGTATCGCTTTCTGGGTACATTCGGATATAAACGCATATCTCTACGCAAATATTTCTACCGGTTCGGGATCTGCCTACTCGGGTGCGAAAACGTCGAAAGCCATCGAACTTAAAACAGGCTGGAATTATGTAGAAATAAACATAAATTCGGATATGGCTTCGAGCGGCGTAAAAATCGCTGACGGTATAGCCGAATTGTTCTTCCGTTTGGGTAGCGACGCAAACGGCGCCGATATGAGCGGAAATATTACCGCAACCTTATATATCGACAGCGTGTGCTTTTCTGTGCTTCCCGAAAGAGTTATCGAAAACCTCGCAATCGATTACATGAACATCAATCTTCCCGAAGATCAGACTGTTTTAGGCGATCGTGAATTCGGTATGGTAACACGTTGCACCGACGAAGAATATACCAAAAACGGCAAGCCGAGTTTAAAACTTGAAATGTTTGCCGATGAAGCACCCCTTAAAACCATGCGTGCTTGCTATTCCGGTTGGGGTAAAGGCATATTGCTTACCGCAGGCGAAAACGCCGTTAAATTCGAAGTTTACGCTTCGCGCGCCGCGTTTGTTTCGTTTGAATTCGGAACGGGCGGAAACGCCGGCAGCGGCGCATACAGCGGTGCCAAGTTCGCAAAAGTAATCGAACTTAAACAGGGCTGGAACACCGTAACCATTACGTTCGGCGACAATGCAGACGTTCAGGGCGCAACCCTTGCCGACGGTATAGTTCACTTCGGTGCAACTACAGTTAACTCGATTTCTGCATTGCCCGATAACGGCTGTTTCCCTGATGTAGCAAGCGAAGAGCTTACCCTTTATGTAGCCACTATGTATGCGATAGTCGCATAAAGGCATAAAAACAACCGATCATAAACAAAACAAAATAACATTTTACGGTTCGGGCGGATTATTCCGCCCGGGCTATAAAACGGAGATTGAAAAATGTTTAAAAATTTAAAGGAACGACTTAAATCGGCAAAGAAAACGGTAGCCGCCGTATCGGTTTGCGCATTGCTTTTTACGGGCGCGTGCGGAACCGCCGGCGGACAAAATTCCGATGTGAACGCTACTTTATGGAGCGCGCCTTCTACCGTAAAATATATGCTCGACGATTCGCCGGTTTCAGATTACGGCGAAAACATGAACGTTTCGCTTGCGGCTAACGAAAAAGAAAGCGCGCAGCTTACCGTAACTCCCAAAACCAACGTTAAAAATTACGAAATTTCGATAAGCGATTTAACGGGCGACAACGGGCATACCATTTCGAAAGAGAACGTTTCGGTATTCGTTGAAAAATATATTAACGTTTCAACCGTAACCACCGTGTTCCGCGCGGGGTATTATCCCGACGCGCTTGTTCCTTACGATAGCGTTAAGCAGGCAAAAGAAGACAGAATTAAAGCGGGGCAGAACCAAACGTTTTTATTCACGGTTTATGCACCCGAAAACACGCCTGCCGGCAATTATTCGGCAGACGTAACGATTAAACTCAACGGGCAAACGAGAACCAGCAAACTTAACGTTACTGTTTACGATTTCGCAATTCCTACCGAAAGCCATTCGCGCACGTCATTCTTTTTGTGGTATGACCAATTTATGTATCAATGCGATAACGTTACCGACGAACTCATCGATAATTATATCGATTTTATGCTCGATTATCGCGTAAACACTTCGATAGGCAGAATAGGACAGTATAACACCAAAGAACTTATCGAAAAACACATTAACTTTGCAAAAGACGAACGGGTAAACACCATCGATTTGCCATTCGTTTATATAACCGAACAGGTAAACGGCAAAAACTTCACTTCGTTCGATTACGACGGGCTTAAATACTTTTTGACCGAAGTTATCCGCGCAAGTTCGGATGAAAACAACTACGTTAAAAAATTCAAACTTTCGTTCAACGCACTCGACGAACCAAACACGGGCAAATATGAAAACGTGCGCTTTGTCCACCAAAAGTTTTTGCGTTTAAAACAAGAACTCGCCGCCGATACCGTGCTTTTCCCCGAAGGCGCGAAAGAAAAAGTAAAATCGGCTCTTTTACAAATTCCCAACGCCTGCACGACCAACTATAAAGAAACGCTCGACCGCCACGTTGCCGGCGACGATTACGGCGTCGATTCGTGGTGCGGCGTTTACGACTGGTATGACAGCGAAGCTAACCGCTATCGCTTGGAGCAAGCCACCGAACAGGGCGACGGTTCGTGGTGGTATGGTTGCATACAGCCCACAAACCCCTATCCCGCATATCACATCGACGACAACCTTTTAAGCGCGCGCGCTTTGAACTGGATGATGATGGATTACGGTATTCAGGGCAACCACTATTGGGCGGTTAACATCTGGTCGGTTTACGGCGGTTCGTATACCTACCGCGACGTATGGACCGATGCGCTTGCTTTCCCGGGTGCCGTCGGCGACGGATATATCATTTACCCGGGTTCGCGCTACGGGCTTGATACCGCAATCGCGTCTATTCGTTTAGAAGCCATACGCGACGGGCTCGAAGATTACGAATATTTATACAAACTTAAAAATTTAAGCGAAGATCTCGCCGATAAATACGACGTTTTCGATTATGACTTTAACGAAAACATGTCGAAGTTATACGACCTTATTTATCAGGGCACCATTATTCACAACGACATCGACGCGTTCGCCGTAGCGCGCGAAACTGTTGCCGAACTTATCTCGCTCGCGCAAAAGGGCGTTTTGGTAACTTTCGACCGCTCGTCGCTTAACGGCAAAATAACCGCCAACGTTTACGGCGGCGACAACGTTTCCGAAGTTAAAGTAAACAACGTTTCGGCTACCGCGGCAAAAAGCGGCGAAGGCAATTTATTTACGGCTTCGTTCTTCCCCGCAGGGTATGCGAACGTCTCGCTTAAATGCGGAAACGAAAATATAACCAAAAAGATTTTCGTCGGCGGATTAAGCGTTCTCGTTAACTCGTTCGAATCCGAAAGCGTTATAGGCGGCATCGTCTGCTCCGACGAAAGCGAATACGACGATATAGCGGACACTTCGGTTTCGCTCTCGCAGGAATTTGCAAAAAACAATTCGGCGCTTAAAATTTCATGCGTTAAAGGCACGTCGAAGTCTTATAAAAACTCGGTTACCTTATCCGCCAAAAACGGGGTTATCTCGGATTCGGAAAGATTTGCGTTTATCGATTTCGAAGTGTATAACCCGCAGGATAAAGCGATTGAAGTTTTCGTAACGTTAAAATCGAAAAACAAGGCGGTAACGCTCGTTTCGGCTGTTGCCCGCCCCGGGAAATGGAGCAAAATTTCGCTTCAATTCGTAAATTTGGGCGACTTCGATTTAAGCGACCTGCAGAGCGTAACGTTCGCGTTTTCGCCGCTTAACACGCTTGAAAACTTCGATATTTATTTAGATAACGTTAAAATGACCGCGAGAGGTGAATTATGAAAAAATTATTAGCCTTAATTACGGCTTTAATATGTTCGTTCGGCGCGCTTGCGGCTGCCGGTTGCAACGCGGGCGGCGGCTCCGACGATAATTTCGTGGGGCTTTACGACGAAGTTGATAAAAAAGAAGTAACTTTCACTTACACCAACGACAACATGCTCTACGATTTCGAAGAAAAAGAAGCGTGTTATATGAATATGTCGTTCGATTGCATTTTCGGAAGCGCTTCGCTTAACACCGACAAAAAATACCTTACCTGCGGAAACGGCAGTTTAAAATTAGACGTTTACGGCAGAACGGACGGAAGCTGGTCGATCGCTTATTTCGATATTCCGTCGAAATATTCCGACTTTACTACCGTCGATTCTATTTTGGTCGACGTTATGTACGTTACCGAAGATTCGCATGAACAAATAGTTTCGCTCGGCGTTTGGTCGAGTAACGGCAACCGTTGCGAAACCGAAGGCAGAGTAAGGGAGAAAAGCGGCAAATGGTTTACTTTAAAAATAGCCATGCACGACGTTATGTATGCCTGCACCATAGGCGGCGCGTGGAAATACGGCATTAAGTGGCGCGACGATTATATGAAAAACATGACAAGGCTTTATATCTCGCTTCCGCCTTTTACGCAGGGGCAAAAACCCGTTACGCTGTATGTAGACAACGTTCGCTTGACTTATCTTAACAACGATTGATTTAATCGATTTTAATAAGTTCCGCTAATCTTTTCACTTTAATAGGGAGAAAAATAAAATGAAAATCAAAAAAATATTAACCGGCGTGCTTGCCGCGGTTCTCGCTACTTCGGCGGCCGCTTGCGGCTACGGCGGCAACACCACGACCGAAGACCGCAATCACATCGAAATGTACGTTATGGACGCGGGCTATCGCACCGAAGTTTTCGATGAACTCGCAAAAGCCTTTCAAGTTCATTTTCCCGACGTAACAATTAAAATTTATCCGTCGACGGGCGTCGATTCGAAACTGACGAGCGAACTCGGCAAAAAGAACGGCGTGGGCGATATTTGGTTCGCGGGCGAACAGAATATCATTCGTCTCGTCGAAAAAAATAAGATTTGCCCCATTATGGATTTAACCGATCTTATGGGCATGACCGCGCTCGGCGAAGATAAAACGTTAGAAGAAAAGTTGAACCCGCGCTATAAGTATTACGATACTTATAAGGATAAATATTATTCGATAAGTTGGGTTTACGGCGCGTGCGGCATTATGTATAACGCCAACTATCTGTCCGAAGAAAACGAACCCAAAACCACCAAACAGTTTATAAAACTCGTGCAGGATATTGCGGGCGGCAAAACCGAAGGGATTCCTTCTACGGTTAAACCCTTAATCTGGTCCGGCGCAAACGCCGCGGGCTATATGTCGTATGCCATGGAAACCTGGAAAGCGCAGTATATGGGCGTCGATAAATACGACGCGATGATTAACTTCTGCGAAAACGGTAACTACACTTACGAATATTTAAACGACGACGCTGTTTTATACGCTTATAACACCGTTAAACAGATAGCCGATCCGTCTTACAGCGTAAAAGGTTCCGAAGGCTTCCAGCACACCCCCGCACAGCAAGATTTCTTGCGCGGCGCGGCTGTGTTTATGCCCAACGGCGACTGGATCGAAACCGAAATGCGCTCGTCTGCCGCTGACAGCGGCATAACCCAGAACGTTAAGTTCCTGCCCACTCCCATCGTAAGCGAACTCGGCGTTAAACTTCGCCTTGCCGGCTCTGCCGCTACCGCAGAAGAACACGAAAACTTGCTTGTTGCTTTGGTTACCGCTATCGACGACGGTAAAACCGATGCCGAAATCAAAGCGACCTATGCAAACCTTTCCGACGCGCAGATTAAAGCGGTAAGAGAAGCCCGTTCGGTAGTTTACACGCTCGGCGCTTCGCACCGTATTTACATTCCTACCTATTCGAAAGCAAAAACCGCCTGCTATAACTTCGTTCGTTTTATGGCAAGCGACGAAGGTATTAAAATCTTCCGTAAATACGCCGGTTCGCATTCGCCGTTCGAATATACCGTTCAACCCGAAAACGAAGAACTTACCGGTTTTCAGAAAAGTCAGGATAAGGTTTTGAAAAATTGCAGTCTTATTTACGCTACCATCACCAAATCGCCCATTCGCGCGTATAACACCATAAATTCCGATACCAACGCGTTTTCCGAATTCTATGCAAACTCCTCGATAACGGCAGAACAACTTCGCGCCGATCACTACGACTCGGTTGCAAGCAAATGGAATTCGATGAAACTTATTGCCGGCGTATCCTGATTTTTTAGTATCATTCAACCGCCTGTAACCGCCGGGCGGGCAGAAAAACCCGTTCGGCTAACCAAGCAAAAACTCAAATTTAAATTTTATCAGGGACAAAAATGGCTTATAAAACAAATAAACCGTCGAAAGCCAGATGGTCGGGAATTATTTTCGCGGCAACCTTTCTCGCTTTCCCCATTTTACAATTTATAGTTTTTTATCTGGGCGTAAACGTTAAATCGTGGATTTCGGCTTTTCAGCCCGAGTTTGGCGAAGAATTTTCGCTTATCAATTTCCGATTGTTCTTTATCGAACTGAAAGATCCGTTAAACGCAATGTCGTCAACGATAAAAAACACCTTTATCACGTTTGGCGTTTACGATTTTATTTCGCTCCCTTTGTGCGTGTTCTTTTCATACGTTTTATATAAAAAAGTGGCGGCAAGTTCGTTTTTCCGCGTGGTTTTCTATTTTCCGTCGTTACTCAGCATAGTTGCGCTCGCGCTCGTGTTCTATTTTATAGTAGACGTAAAAGGTCCCATAGCCCTTGAGTTTAACTCGATCGGGCTTAATTATCCGTCGCCTTTCGGGCGCGAAGGTTCGGCTTTTGCATGGATTATGGTTTTCTGCGTATGGTCGGGCTTCGGCTATTCGATAGTGCTTTTTTCGGGTTCTATCGCAAGGCTTCCCGTCGAGATTTTCGAAAGCGCGAAAATCGAAGGTTGCTCTATGGCGCGCGAATTTTTCACTATAGTGGTGCCGCTTCTCGCGCCCACAATTTCAACGCTGTTCATTTTAAACTTCGCCGCGGCTTTCGGTATGTGGGCGCCCGTTCAACTTTTAACGGCGGGCGGTTATAAATCGTCTACTATCGGCTATTTTATTTATTCGCAGGCAAAAGCGGGCAACTATAAATATCCGTCGGCAATCGGGCTTCTGGTTTCGGTTATCGTGGTACCCGTCGTTCTCGGGTTAAGGGCGATTTCTTCAAAATTCTTCGAGGAGGATACCTTTTAATGCAAAACGAAAACGTATTAAAACAAAAGCGTTCAAACAAAATAAAGCGCGGCAAGGGCGAAAGCGTGTTTATGTGGATTATGTTCGCGCTGTTTCTGTTTTACGCTCTGTCGGTAATTCTTCCGTTTTTGTGGACGATTATGAACTCGCTAAAAAGCAACGGCGAATTTTTCGAAAACTGGAACTCGTTTCCGTCAAGATTAAAATTCGAAAACTATGCCGACGCTTTCGAAAAAATTAATTATAACGACACGAACCTTATCGGGATGTTTTTCAACAGCCTTATTTTAACCGTTGAAAACACTTTGGCGGCGGTAATTTTCCCGCTTATGACGGCTTACGTCATCGCCAAATACCCTTATAAATTCTGTAAATTCCTTTACGGGCTTGCGCTTGTGGTACAGGTTTTGCCTACGATAGGCTCGCTTCCCGTCGAATATAAACTCGTTTACGACTTGGGCATTAACGACAACTTCTTTTTAATCTGGATTTTGTCGGCGGGTTCGTTCTCGTTCAACTTCCTTATTTTATACGCGGGTTTCCGCTCGGTAAGCTGGACCTATGCCGAATCGGCTATGATCGACGGGGCGGGGCATTACACCGTTTTCTTTAAAATAATGCTTCCGCAAGCAAAACCGTTTATAACGGCAATTGCAATTACCACCTTTATTTCGCAGTGGAACAACTATAACACGCCGTTTTTGTATCTCGACAGATACCCCACGATGGCGCTCGGACTTTACGACTTTCAGCAAAAACAACTTTACGGCACGCAGATGTCGCCGCTGTTCGCGGGCATTATCCTTTCGGTTCTGCCGGTTGCCGTGCTGTTTACGGCAATGCAAAAAACCATTATGGAAAACACCGTTGCCGGCGGCATTAAAGGCTGATTTTCGCGGCCGAAAACGCTTTACTAAAACCAAAAAACATGATAGAATGAAATTCGCCCTTAAACTTATAGTGTGGGGCGAATTTGTTTAAACGAAAAAATTAAAAGGTTAAACTATGATCGAAAAAATTAAATCTGCCGTGTGGGCGGAAGGGCAAAAAAATCAGATGAATCGCGCGTTTGCGTTCGTTTTGGACCTTGGCAAAAAACAAATGGGCGAAATCTGCTTGTCGGCGGCTTCGTGCTATAAAGTAATTGCCGACGGAAAACTTATGGGGTTCGGTCCCAACCGCACGGCTCACGGCTATGCGCGCGCCGCGGTTTATCCGTTTAACGCGCAATATATTACGGTAGAAGTGCAAAGCCATTTCGTGCCTAATTTCTGCTGGGTAAAACGCGAACCCTTTTTTGCCTGCGTTTTAAAAACCGAAAGCGGAAAAGAATATTTTGCCGAAGATTTTAATTGTTTTGCGCTTTCGGATCGCGTTCAGAAAGTCCGCCGCTATTCGTTTCAGCGCGGATTTTGCGAAACTTATATAAACGAAAAAGACAGAACCGCGCTTTATTTTTGCAAGCCGCAAAACGCTTTTCCGCGCGTTAAAACCGAAAAGGCCGAACTTCCGCACCTTTTACCGTCGGAAACGTTAAACCCCGCGCTCAGCGAAATTTTTGCAGAAAAAGTTATCGATTCGGGCTATTGCAAAACTTCGCCCGAAATCGCGGTTTACGTCGATCGCACCGAAACGCTTATAGGTACCGTTCTCGAAGGTTTTAAACGAGGCGAATGGCAGGATTTTTCTACCGACGAAATAAGCTGCATAACATATCTTTCGGGCGCAAAATCGGGCGATTACGCTTATGAAACGCTCGACTTTTCGCGCATCGTAACGGGCATAGTCGAAGTTGAAATAATGACCGGTAACGCGGGCGAAGTATTTTTTGCGTTCGACGAAATTTTATCGGACGAAAAGTTAAAAACGATAAAGCCTTTCCGCGGCGACACCGCGAACGTGTTTAAGTGGACGGTTAAAAAGGCGGGCGTTTACCACCTTTCGGCTTTCGAACCTTACGCTTTCAGATATGCAAACGTGATAACTTCTGCGGGCATAAAGGCAAACGTAAAGGTGCGCGCCTACGAAAATCCCGAAGCGGGAAAGATGCTTTTTGAGTGCGACGACAAAAAAATCGAGCAGATTATGGAAGCGGCGCGGCATACGTTCGCGCACAACGCGGTAGATCTTTTAACCGATTGCCCTTCGCGCGAGCGGGCGGGCTGGCTTTCGGACAGTTTTTTCTCGTCGGTGGCAGAGCGCGTTTTTACGGGCGACAATAAAGTTGAACGCGCGTTTTTGCAAAACTATATTTTAGCCGATAAAAGCGGGCATCCGAAGGGAATGATTCCGCGTTGCTATCCCGCCGATTATTACGAAGAAGACGGTTTTATTCCCAACTGGTCGCTTTGGTACATCCTTGAAATTTACAAGTATTTTACGCAATACGGCTATGACGAAACGGTTGAAAAATCGCGCGCCAACGTCGAAGGCATTTTGAATTATTTTGTCGATTTCGAAAACGAGTTCGGCGTGCTCGAAGACCTTAAAGGGTGGATTTTCGTAGAGTGGAGCGCGGCGAACAATTCCGACCACATAAACGGCATAAACGTTCCGTCGAACGCCTGTTATTACGCTTCGCTTCTTGCCGCCGCCAAAGTTTACGGCATTAAAGGCTTAAAAGAAAAAGCCGAAAAAGTTAAAGATTATCTGCTTAAAAACGCTTACGTCGACGGCTTTTTCGTCGATAACCTTATCCGAAACGAAAAAGGCGATATAATTCCCACCGAAAACTACACCGAAACCTGCCAATATTATATGTTTTTCTTTAAGTGCGCCGATAAGCACACGCACAAAGAATTGTTCGATAAAATGCTTAACGAATACGGCAAGTCGGATAGTTCGGTAAGCGGCGGAAATCCGGTAAAAAAACAACTTACTCCGTCGAACATGATTTACGGTGTGTATATGCGGCTCGAACTTTTAATGCGCGAGCAGAAAAGGGTTGAACTTTTAAACGAATGCGTGCGCTATTTTTACGATATGACGCAAAAAACCGGCACTTTATGGGAAAATAACACCGCTTCGGCAAGTTGCGACCACGGTTTTGCTTCTTACGTTTCGCGCTTTATAATTTACGCGCTTTTCGGGTTCGACGTTTTATATCCCGAAAAGGGCGGCGCGAAAAACGGCATTAAATTAAACTCCGAAGCCGTTTTGCCGTTTAAACAAAAAACGGTTAATTTAAGCGTTTTAAACAATATCGTAACGGTAAAATAATCAACGTAATAATATAAAAAAACCGCGCTATAGGTCGATTATCGCCTGTTTCGCGGTTTTTTAATATATAATTTAATTGTCGTTTTTTTGTTGAAAAATTAAGCGGCTAAAATATAAGCGACAGGGTATCGGGGTGGGTAAACGCGCCGCTTATGTCGCGGTCGCAAACGATATAATCGATGTCGGAAACGTTGCAAATTTCAAACGCGCCGCCTTTGCCTGTTTTTGTGTTGTCGCAAAGGCAAACTTTTTTATCCATCGGCAAACCTGAAAGAATAAGCGGGCAAAGAGTACAGGACGTAAGAATTGTCTATAAACTGATAGGCGCGGTAAATATACCGCAGTAACAAAAAGTAAAAATTGCCTTGGGGAGAAAAATCCCCAAGGACAATTATCACATACGAAGCGGAGAGGTCAATATTATTTGGAGTTCGCGCCGAAATATCGTCGAAAAATAATATAACAAAGCGTATCCGAAAAAGCGTGCGGAAAGCGAAAGTACGAATGATTTTTTGTCGTAAAAAAATAAAACGGAAATTTTGTAATGCCGTTGAGATAAAACGAAAAACAGGAAGAGAAAACCACCGGAGAATTGTGTTTTTTCGCCCGGTCATCGCAATTTACAAAAAATATGTTCTAAAAAATAGGCTTAATAAGATGGGATATAAAATTAAAATAAATATATTTATTTGTAAA
>ENA-UERG01000616-UERG01000616.1-human-gut-metagenome-genome-assembly--contig:-NODE-616-length-34108-cov-7.306662_pt1 | contig 34108 bp, 25 predicted proteins | sample MGYA00242954_ERZ507954 | MGnify/ENA primary metagenome ERZ507954 (study PRJEB26167, sample SAMN06115478) | human gut metagenome | host: Homo sapiens | place: China:Sichuan | collected 2015-01-21... | reverse complement strand
GTTTGCACCATAGCCTTCCTCTTCAAGGGGGGAAGCTGGGTAGATATTTGATTCGATTGCTACAGCGGTTGATTTTTGTTACATTGGCATCTTCCGGAGCAACGCCCCGGGGTTTTTGCAGGAAAAACTACGGAAAAATCGCAAAAACGGTTGACAAAGTTCTTTTTTTGGTGTATAATTATATGTATTTGCGGGAATGTGCGGCAGAAGGTCGCGATTTCGAGCAATACGGGAAAGGAAACGGACTGAGGAATGAGCGGCGATTTGTTGAAAATGATTGAAGAAGGAATGCCTTCCTTCTCCAAAGGACAGAAGCGCATTGCGGAGTATGTCCTGCAGCACTATGATAAAGCGGCTTACCTCACGGCATCCCGCTTGAGTACGCTTGTCGGCGTATCCGAATCCACGGTGGTTCGCTTTGCAATCGAATTGGGCTTTGAGGGATATCCCGAATTTCAGCATTCCCTCAAAGAGCTGATCCGCACGCGGCTGACCTCGTTTCAGCGGATGGAGGTTACCGATCAGATCATCGGCGAGGGCAATGTGGCGGAAAAGGTTCTGCTGTCCGATGCCGAGCGCATCAGACGAACCTATGAGGAACTGGATCGCGCGGCGTTTGACGAGGCGGTAAACCGCATTGTGGGCGCAAAAAACATATACATCCTCGGCGTTCGGTCGTCCTCCTATCTGGCGGGCTTTCTGAACCATTGCTTCCGCATGATCTTTGATAATGTCAGACTTGTGCAGACCACCTCATCCAGCGATCTGTTTGAGCAGATTATGCGGATCGGCGAGGGGGATGTGATGATTGCCATCAGCTTCCCGCGGTACTCCAAGCGGGTGATCAACGCTGTGGAGTATGCAAGAAAGCAGCAGGCGAACATTGTGGCACTGACCGACAGCCGGCAGTCTCCTCTGGCGGTGTACGCCGACCAACTGCTTGCCGCGCAGAGCGACATGGCATCCTTTGTGGATTCGCTGGTTGCGCCGCTGAGCATCATCAACGCGCTGATTACGGCGATATCGCGCCGGAAAAAGGACGAGTTGACCGAGCGGTTGCGGGAGTTGGAGGAGATCTGGGATCATTACGATGTCTACGACAAGAAAAATTCCTGACGGGGCGGAGGTTGTTGTCATCGGCGGCGGTGCCGCGGGGATGATGGCGGCGATTGCGGCAACGGGTGCGGGCGCGGCGGTTGTTTTGCTGGAGAAGAACGACCGACTCGGAAAAAAGCTCCGCATCACGGGCAAAGGGCGCTGCAATCTGACCAACGACTGCGACGGGAACACGTTTCTTACCAATGTTCCGACCAATCCGCGTTTTCTTTACGGCGCGTTGGCGGGCTTTTCCAACGGGGATACCAAAACCTTTTTTGAGGGGCTTGGCGTTCCGCTCAAAACCGAACGCGGCAATCGGGTTTTTCCGGTTTCCGATCATGCAGGTGACGTTGTTGCCGCGATGGAAAAGAAATGCCGTCAAAGCGGGGTTGAAATCCGGCACGCGGTCGCGCAGGGGATTGAACTTTCCGACGGGCACGTGACGGGCGTCCGGACTTCGGACGGAGTGATTCCCGCAAATGCCGTGATTGTGGCGACGGGCGGCGCTTCCTATCCGCTCACAGGCTCTACGGGGGACGGCTACCGCTTCGCACGCGAGGCGGGACTGACCGTGACGGAAATCCTTCCGTCATTGGTTCCGCTGACCTCGCACGGGGCGCTGTGTCCCTCCATGCAGGGGCTGTCGCTTCGGAACGTCGGGGTGAAGATCGTGCGGCGGGAGAACGGGAAGGTTGTTTATGAGGATTTCGGAGAGCTGATGTTCACGCACTTCGGCGTGACAGGACCGACGGTTCTGTCGGCTTCGGCGCATCTTTCGGACATTCAGCCGGGAAAATATGAAATGCGGATCGACCTCAAGCCTGCGTTGGATGAAAAGAAGCTGGACGCGCGGGTGCTCTCGGATTTCGGAAAGTACCGCAACCGCGATTTTGCCAATGCGCTGTGCGACCTGTTGCCGCAGAAAATGATTCCCGCATTCGTCCGCCTGTGCGGCGTGGCGGGAGACAGGAAGGTCAACGCGGTAACGCGGGAGGAACGGGAACAGGTGGTGGAAACGCTGAAGTGCTTCCGCGTACCGCTTGACGGTTTCCGTCCGATTGAGGAAGCGATCGTCACGCGCGGCGGGGTCAGCGTCAAAGAGCTGTCGCCCAAAACCATGGAAGCAAAATCGGTTCGCGGGTTGTATTTCGCGGGTGAGGTGATCGACGTGGATGCGTATACGGGAGGCTTCAACCTCCAGATTGCGTTTTCCACGGGATATGCGGCGGGCAAGAGCGCCGCAAAGCAAATACGGGACGAAGAGGAACGGATTTCGGATGAAACGGATTCAGATTGCGATTGACGGACCGAGCGGCGCGGGAAAATCCACCGTCGCGCGGGCACTGGCAGAGAGACTCGGCATCGTTTACGTCGATACGGGCGCGCTTTACCGCACGGTCGGCTACTATGTCAGACAGCAGGAAACCGACCCGAAGGACTCCGAGGCGGTTGCAAAGCTTTTGCCGCAGATTCATCTGGATCTGCGCTATGAGGCGGACGGAACGCAACAGGTCTATCTGAACGGTGAGGCGATGGGCAATCGCATCCGGACACCCGAGATGTCGATGTACGCGTCGGCGGTCTCGGCAATTCCCGCAGTGCGGTCGTTTCTGTTGGAAACGCAGAGGGAGATTGCAAGGCGGAACAGCGTGATTATGGACGGACGGGACATCGGAACCGTGATTCTGCCGCAGGCGGACGTGAAAATCTTTCTGACCGCCTCCGACGAATGCCGCGCAAAGCGGCGTTGGGCGGAACTGCAGCAGAAGGGCATGGAGACCGACTACGAGGAAGTGCTTGCCGATATGCGGCAAAGGGATCGGCAGGACCGGGAGCGCGAGATCGCGCCTGCGGTTGCCGCGCCGGACGCAACGGTGTTTGACAACTCGTGGATGGATCCCGAGACCTGCACCGCCGCACTGCTTCGGCTGATTGAAGAAAAATACGGGCTTGGTGTGATGAAATGAAGATTACCGTTGCGACAAACGCGGGCTTCTGCTTTGGCGTCAAGCGGGCGACCGACCGGCTGGAAGAGGCGCTGGCGCAGGCACGGGCGGGAGAGACGATTGCAACGCTGGGGCATCTGATTCACAACGAAAGCTACAATGAAGGTCTGCGGCGGCGCGGCGTTCTGACCGTGTCGGACAGCGACCTGCCTGCCCTTGCGGCGGGCGCAAACGCGGAGCATCCGGTAACGGTATTGGTTCGCGCGCACGGGTGTACCAAGGAAACGGAGGAATTGCTGAACCGCTATGCGGCGGAAAATCCGTATTTCCGGCCGATTGACTGCACCTGTCCTTATGTCAAGAAGATTCATCGGATCGCGAAGGAAAACAGCGCGCCCGACAAGGTTCTTCTGCTCATCGGGAGCGAAACGCATCCCGAGGTGGTTGGAATTCTGAGTTGGTTCGAGGGCGAGAAATATGTGTTTCCGGACGCTCAGACACTGAATTTGGCACTTATGCCGAACGGAGCTGTCAGAATAGACAAAAAAACTCCCGTTATGGTGGCGCAAACGACCTTGAATTTGGTCAATTGGAACGAATGTCAAAAAAAGTTAAAAAGCATCTATACAAACGCGATTATTTTTGATACAATATGTAGAGTGACCGAAGAGCGGCAAAGCGAGGCAAAACGGTTGGCGCGGGACTGCGACCTGATGCTTGTCATCGGGGGGCGGGAAAGCTCCAACACCGCAAAACTCGCCGAAATTTGTCGGTCAGCGTGTCCGCAGACTCTGCGGATTACGTCAGCCGCGGAATGGGATCGTCGGATACCGACGGATACCCGTTATGTCGGAATTGTTGCAGGTGCATCCACACCGCGCAATGAAATAGAGGAGGTATATAAAACCATGAGCGAAATGAATGAAAATTTCGAAAAAATGCTCGACGAAACGCAATGCGTAACTTTAAATACAGGAGATGTTGTTACCGGAACCGTTACACAGGTATCCGATGCCGAACTGCAGCTGGATCTTGGCGCCGGCGTGACCGGTTACATCAAGGCTGAACAGATCAGCGACGACCCTGCGTTTAAGCTTACCGAACAGTTCAAGAAGGGTGACAGCGTGGAAGCGTTTGTGATCCGCGTCAGCGATCTGGAAGGGGTTGCGGAGCTTTCCAAGAAGAGAGTGGACGCAGACCGCAACTGGAAGAACATTGAGGAAGCCTGCGAGAACAAGACCGTTCTGGAGGGCAAGGTTGCGGAAGCCGTTAAGGGCGGCGTTGTGATCTACACGGGTGCGAACCGCGTCTTTATTCCCGCGTCGCAGAGCGGCGTGCCGAAGGACGGCGATCTCTCCACGCTGGTTGGCGAGACGGTTAAATTCCGCATCATTGAAGTCAAACCGGGCAAGAAGGCAATCGGCTCGATCCGTCTGGTTCAGCGCGAAGAGCGCCGCGAAAAGGAAGCGGAGTTCTGGGCGAACATCGAAGTCGGCAAGGTTTACACGGGCGTTGTCAAGAGCACAACCTCTTACGGTGCGTTTGTTGACCTCGGTTGCGGCGTGGACGGCATGGTTCACCTGACCGAGCTGTCCTGGAAGCACATCCGCAAGCCTGAGGATGTTGTCACGGTCGGCGAGCCTCTGACGGTTTACGTCAAGAGCTTTGACCCCGAAAAGAAGCGCATCTCGCTCGGCTACAAGACCGAGGAGAGCAATCCTTGGAACATCTTCCGCGCGCAGTATGCGATCGGTGACGTTGCAAGCGTGAAGATCGTCAGCCTGATGCCGTTCGGCGCATTTGCCGAGATCATTGACGGTGTGGACGGTCTGATCCACATTTCGCAGATCGCGCTTCAGCGGATTGCGAAGCCCTCCGATGTTCTGGAAGTCGGACAGGTTGTGGACGCGCGCATCATCGACATTGACGACGAGCACCAGAAGGTCAGCCTTTCGATCCGTTCGCTTCTCGAGGACGAGATGGCGGCAGCCGAGGCGATGCCCGAGGTCGCTGCCATTCCGGAGAGAAGGCTGACGCTTATTTTCCAGTTGAATCCCAGAGGCTCCATGATAGGAGAAATTGTTTGGCCGATTCGTCCTATATAGGAATTTTCTTGGTGGTCAATCGCCATTTGAGCCTCCAAAGCCTGGATATTTTCCTCCTTGGCATTTTCGTCCATCGAGCTGTTCTTGACATTTTCAATTTGATATTGATAACGGCTCGTGTTCTCAGTCTCTTTCGGGAAATAACCTAAAAACCAAATGATGACAGATCCGACCAAAATGATGCCTCCCATTTTATGTAAATACTGTTTGGCCTTTTCCCACATGTGCAACAAGATGGATTTTCCTGTCGGCATTCGGTAAGGCGGCAACTCCATGACGAATGGCACATCTTCATTGTTGAAGAACAATCGTTTGAAAAGGCGGGCCATGATGACCGCCATGCCAATGCCAGTCAAATAGAGCGAGAGCAAAACGACGCCTGCATTCTTGGGAAAGAGTGCGCCCGTCAACAACACATAAACGGGAAGTCGCGCACTGCAGCTCATAAGCGGAGTTATTAACATGGTAAGCATGCGGCTATTCCGGCTTTCAATGGTGCGGGTCGCCATGACAGCGGGCACATTGCAACCGAATCCCATGACAAGCGGGATGAATGATTTCCCGTGAAGTCCCATCTTATGCATGATTTTATCCATGATGAAAGCTGCACGGGCCATGTAACCGGAATCTTCCATGAATGAGATAAATGCATATAGGATGAGGATGTTGGGAAGAAACACGATAACGCCTCCCACGCCTCCGATGATTCCATCAATCAGCAAATCCTTCAGCGGTCCTTCCGCCATGTTCGTGCGTATTAAATTCCCGATTTGTTCCACAATCCATTCGATTCCCTGCATCGGATAATCTCCTAAACGGAAAGTGGTCTCGAACATCAACCACATGAAGAGGATAAATATAGGAAATCCCAAAACCTTGTGCGTCACGATCAGGTCGATGATTTCAGTGCTGCTTGCCTCTTTTATCTTGTTTTGCTGGAAGGTTTCGCGCAAAGCTCCAGAGATGAATCCATACCGGGCATCCGTTAAAGCCGTTTCGCTATCTTCTTCCAGCAAACTCTCAATCAAAGCACAATTCTTGTCGCGCTCTTTCAAGACAGCTTTTCCTTCCGGATATTCAAGGCATTGGTGCTCGACTTCACTGTCTCGTTCCAAAAGTTTGATGGAAAGATATCTGCGGGAAATACTTTTAGGCAAATCCTTATCCATTTTCATGATGGCATTTTTGATGTTTTTAATGCCCTTTTCTAAAGTCTCCCCATAATTGATATGGATATGGCGGACAATGGGGTCTTGCTCTTCATAAACCTTGATGACCCGGTTGAACAGTTCTTCGATGCCGAATCCGCTCCGGCTCACTGTCGGGACAATGGGGCAGCCGATCATGCGGGCCAGCGATTCATAGTCAAACTTGTCCCCGGCATTTTCCAACTCGTCATACATGTTCAGGGCAATGACCATCTGCACATCCATGTCAATCAGCTGGGTTGTCAAGTAAAGGTTGCGCTCCAGATTGGAAGCATCTATCACATTGATGACAATATCCGGTTGGATGTCCTCGTTCAACTGCTTGCGCACATACAATTCTTCCGGTGTATAAGCAGAAAGGGAATAAGTGCCGGGCAAGTCTATGATTCGGAATGTGTAACCATTCTGTTTAAAGACGCCTTCTTTGGCATCCACTGTCACTCCACTATAATTCCCCACGTGTTCATGCGCACCGGAAGCGAAGTTAAAGAGGGAAGTTTTGCCGCAATTCGGATTCCCGACCAATGCCACATTGATGGTTTTCCCTTTATGATATGCAATGCTGCGTAATTCTTCATCGGAAGGGGCTATATATGACTTGGCAGACCGCTCTTGTTGTAGCTCGTTCTCGTATTCGTTTTGATATTCAGCCGCAGTGACGACTTCAATCAATTCCGCATCTTTGCGCCTCAGAGAGACATCATATCCCATTACTCTGTAATGAATCGGATCTTTCAACGGTGCATTTTGTATCACTTGCACCTCTTTTCCGCGGATGAAACCCATTTCGATGATTCGTTTACGAAAGGCTCCGCGTCCCATTACCTTAATGATAATTCCTTTTTCTCCTGTACGAAGTTCTGATAGTCTCATTATTTTAGTATAACTAACCGAAATTGCTGCAAAAATACGGTGAAAAGATTGCAATTCAAATACCTATTTGTAGGTATATTTAACGAAACCTTATTTTTTTTGTTTATTTATCCCTTTCTCTTCATGTCTAATGGAAATGGAATGCCCGTTTTATTACAAATAAAGATAATAATCCTTTGCCAACTCAGTAAATTCTTCGCTGTAAAGATGTCTCTCCTTCTCGATGACCAACCGGTTATTAACGGGAGTTGTCACGGGTTCTGCGGCATATTCTATCAAGATGCGCTTGGCAGAGGAAGTGGGAGTGGGATAAACATCCGTTTGTTTGCTTTTGTATAAATGGTTCTTTATGGCAAGTTCCTCTAAAATGTTTAGTTGGTCTGATGGCAAAATCAGGCAGATCCTTCCATTGGACGCCAATAAATCTTTGCAATCGGAGAGAAGGGCAGGCAATGGCAAAGTATCCGTGTGGCGAGCCGTGTTCCGCTGCTTGTCCGGGCATTTCAGTGAATTATTGAAAAAAGGAGGATTGGAGACAATTAAATCGTAAGATTTGAAAGAGGACTTAGCAACATAGTCCGCCAATGAAGAATGGAACACATCGACTTGTCCGGCAAAAGGAGAGCGGTTGGCATTCTCCAATGCTTGCATGCAAGCATTGCTGTCAATGTCGATGGCATCAATATGCGCAGGACTCCGTTGCGCTATCATCAGGGAAATAAGTCCCGTCCCGCATCCGACATCCAAAATCCTTTGGCAATTATCGGTGTCGCACCAAGCCCCTAATAACACGCCGTCTGTCCCGACTTTCATGGCGCACTTGTCATGAAATATGGTGAACTGTTTGAATTTAAAGAAAGAATTAGCCATAGAATAACATTAGAAGTGCAAAAATAGGAAGTTCTGTCTTATTTTTCGTAACTTTGCCCCGTTTTTTGTAGCATACCATTATTAGCTATTGACAATCATATATGAAGAATAAAAAGAAAACAGTTGCTTCCGTTTCCTTTGATCACGATTTGGAAGACTCGATAAGTATGGTGATGCCTATCTTGACGGATTGTGATCCCAATGAGGATTTCTCAGAAGGCATTATGAGCATAGATAGTACGATTCCAATATTAGCATTGCGCAATATGGTCCTATTGCCGGGTGTGGCTATTCCCGTGGTGGTAGGAAGGGAGAAATCCATGAAATTGGTGCGTGCTTGTGCGGACGATCATCAGCTTATCGGAGCTTTTTGCCAAAAGGATGTTGCTGTCGAGGAGCCTCAACAAGATGATTTGTTTGAGATTGGAACAGTCGCTGAAATCATGCGTGTCTTAGATATGCCGGATGGCACGACCACTATCATCTTGCAAGGGAAGAAGCGGATTAAATTGAACGAAATAGTTGAAGAGTCGCCTTATCTCCGTGGAAAGGTTACTGTCTTGAAAGACGATAAATATTCCAAAGACAAAGAGTTCAATGCTTTGATATCGGCTATCAAGGACATGATGATTAAAGTGTTGATGACTGCCGTCGAGCCTCAAAAAGAGGTCATTTTCTCGTTGAAGAATAATCGCAATGCGATGTATTTGGTCAATTTCGGTTGTTCTAATTTGGTTAGCGGAGTGGATAACCGGCAGGAGCTTCTGGAAATCTCCAATTTGAAGGAGAGGGCATACAAATTGATGGTGCATCTGAATCGTGAGTTCCAGTTGTTGGAGTTGAAGGCTTCCATCCAAATGAAAACCCAAGAGGATTTGGACAAGCAACAGAAGGAATATTTCTTGCAGCAGCAAATCAAGACCATCCAAGAAGAGTTGGGTGGAAATGCCAATGACCGGGAAATCCAAGACTTGAAAGATAAGGCTTTTATCAAGAAATGGCCGGCTGCCGTGGCAGAGGCTTTTGAGAAAGAGGTGCGGAAGTTGCAACGCTTGCATCCTCAGTCTCCCGATTATTCGGTGCAGATGCAATATGTGCAGACAATCGTCAATTTGCCTTGGGAAACCTATTCTTCGGACAATTTCAATTTGCCTCATGCGAAGAAGATTTTGGATAGAGACCATTATGGTTTGGAAAAGGTCAAAGAGAGGATTATCGAACATTTGGCAGTCTTGAAGCTGAAGAAGGACATGAAATCGCCGATTATTTGCCTTTATGGTCCTCCGGGAGTGGGAAAAACCTCTTTGGGTCGTTCAATTGCCGAGGCTTTGGGCAGGAAATATGTCCGCATTTCATTGGGCGGATTGCATGACGAAGCGGAAATCCGTGGTCACAGGCGTACTTATATCGGAGCGATGTGTGGGCGGATTATCCAGAATTTGCAGAAAACGGGCACATCCAATCCGGTGTTTGTCTTGGATGAGATAGACAAAGTGTCGAGCGATTTTAAAGGTGATCCTGCATCTGCCTTGTTGGAAGTCCTTGACCCCGAGCAGAACAGCACTTTCCATGATAACTATTTGGACATTGATTATGACTTGAGCCATGTGATGTTCATTGCGACGGCAAATAATTTGAATACAATTTCCCAGCCGCTGTTGGATAGAATGGAACTGATTGAAGTCAGTGGATATATTCAGGAAGAGAAAATAGAGATTGCAGCCCGGCACTTGATTCCGAAAGAGGCGGAAATGCATGGATTGGCGAAGAAAGAGGTCAAGTTCCCTAGAAAGACAATCCAAGCGATTATCGAATCTTATACAAGGGAAAGCGGTGTCCGCGAACTGGATAAGAAGATAGCCAAAGTCATGCGGAAGTTGGCTTGCCTGAAGGCTTCCGATGAACAGCTTCCTGCTCAGATAAAGCCGGAGAATTTGCAGGATTATTTGGGCATGGTGGAATATACTCGTGACAAATATCAAGGAAATGATTATGCCGGAGTGGTCACAGGCTTGGCTTGGACGGCTGTCGGTGGGGAAATCCTGTTTGTCGAGACAAGTTTGAGCAAAGGAAAAGGAGGAAAGTTGACATTGACTGGAAACTTGGGCGATGTCATGAAAGAATCTGCGATGCTTGCCCTTGAATATATCCATGCTCATGCGGCATTGTTTGACATTCCTGAAGACCGGTTTGAAAACTGGAATGTGCATGTCCATGTGCCGGAAGGAGCGATTCCAAAAGACGGTCCAAGTGCGGGCATAACGATGGTCACTTCGTTGGTTTCTGCATTTAAACAATGTAAAGTGAAAAAGAACTTGGCGATGACAGGTGAAATCACTTTGCGTGGAAAAGTGCTTCCGGTCGGAGGAATCCGTGAGAAAATATTGGCAGCCAAGCGTGCCGGCATCGAAGAGATTATTTTGTGTCAGGAAAACAAGAAAGATATTGACGAAATCAAGCCGGAATATTTGAAGGGAGTGACTTTCCATTATGTGAAAGATATAAAGGAGGTTATTCAGCTTGCGTTGTTGGATGAGAAAGTGGAAAGCCCTCTCTTTTGAGAAGATAGGATAGTTGAATAAACCGGCCGCATCCGATGTGGGGAATGGCTGGGCTTAGACTAAAAAGGGACGAGAGAAGTGATTGAATTCTCCCGTCCTTTTTGTCTTGTTCCCTTTAGTTTTAGAAACTATATGAAATGCCGATTGATGGCATTAAGGCATAAGCACTATAGTGTCCGCCGAAAACGCGCTGTTTATATTGGTCAGGCAAATCTTTGATGGTCTTCATCAACATATATTCGTCGGTGTATGATCCGTCTCGTCCAAATCCTGTAACATAAGAGAATGATAAATCAACAGAAAAGTGGTCAGCCGGACGAAAACTGCAACCTGCAGTGATGCCCAATTTGTTCATACTCGGAGTTTCCGGATTCAAATAATCGTCTTTAACCGGTGACATGTCGAAGTAAGATCCTAAGCGAACATCCAAACGATTGGTCGCTGCATATTGTGCCCCGACACGGAAAATGCAAGAGTTGTGATATTTCTTCTCTGCATGGATGTCATAAGCACTTAAAGACGACGGAGAGAAATGGACGTCCAAAGCATCGTAAGCTCCCCATCCGACCCACTGCAAATCACCTGAAACAATCCAATCCTGGTTCGGTTTATAAGTAACTCCGAAATTTAAGTTGCTGACCAAAGGCAACTCGGCAGAGAAAGTTCCGGTGTTGAGCGGAGGAATGCCGATGCTTGATGGCAAGTTTGTCGCTCCGCCAGTCATTGTGTTTACAGCTTGCAACAATTTGTTCACCTGTTCAAGCATTCCAATAAAATGCTCTTCGTTTGCATATTTCAGATCAACTTCTCCCTCTTTTACTTTTGCTGTGATTTTAGAGCGATAAGAAACACCCACTGTGAATTTTTCATTGATGTCATACATCGCTCCGATATTGAATCCATAACGGATTCTTGCATCTCCTTTTAATTGCGCTGAAGCTGCTGATGCGTCATCATATACACTGAATTCTTTGATTAATGGAGCAATCATGGGTTTCATGGCTTCCACCATTTGAGGCGGAAGTTTTTCAGCCAAAGCACTTTGCATATAATTAGCCATGTGGGTCAATTCTCCAGGACCAATCAAGGCACGGTTCAACTGGATATTTCCGAAATCCATCATCAATCCTGCTCCAATGCTCAGTTTGTCTGTGATTTTCCAAGAGATGGTTGGTTGGATATTGAACGCTTTCAAGGAGATATTCTGCACCAAGTGTGCACCTTCCCAGTTTTCTCCCCAAGTAATGGAACTTCCATAAGGAGTGTTGAAAGCTATTCCGGCAGCTAAATTGTCATATATTTTGAAACCAGCATACAAATAAAGAGGAGTGCTTGGTTTATTATCGGATTTAAAGGAATATGAATCTTTTTCGTACTTCAAATATGAAAATACACCGGATACACCGACTGATAAATCCACGGCTTTATTCATGAATGCCAATCCGGCAGGATTGAAGTGCATACTCTCTGCCCCTAATTTCATCGCTGTTCCTACATGTCCCATTCCGGCTTGTTTGGTGCTCTGCGCATTTACTTGAAAACCTTCAGCCGCTGCATACGTTCCCGGCAATAGGGACAGGCATGCTAATGCAATTAATCTGTTCATAAATGTAATCTTTTGTTTTATTAAATCTGTTTTTTCTCTCGAAAACGGGGGCAAAGATAAATAGTTATTTTGAATAATTGCACATAAAAATAAAAAATGTGCAACAAATATGCGTGGGAAGGTTGAGATAGGAATAAACGAGGATAAGTTACTTTTATGCCTCCAGACTTCGTCAATGTGTAATATAATAATGAATTATCTTAAGTCCAGCAGGATATACTTGTTGGACTTAAGATAAGACAAGCTGGCTTACTGGCGCAAGACTGTTGTGCCGGCAGGTGCTTCTATATGTGAATAGATAGTTCCGTCTTTTTGCTTTTTATGATGGATTTTTATGATGCCGTTAGGAGTAGGGAAGGTTCCTTCCGCCCATTCCAAATCGCCCAAGTGAGGTACGATGCGAACTACTTTTGCTCCTGGCTCTACTATTTGCACTCCTAAAACATACTCGGTTAACCAAGAGGTTGGTCCGGAAGCCCATCCATGACATAAACTGTGGCGGAATCCTTTGTAGCAATAATCGCCATAATCTCTATGGATGTCTTTTTTACCTTCTGGAACAAATTCATCGATTCGACCTGCATTTTCCATCCAGTTTAGATTGAAATCTTCCCAAAACGAGGTAGCACCCATATCTAACATTCCTCCCCAAAATGAACGGATTTGATCTAAAGCTCCTTGGTAATTCCCTGCTTTAGCCATTGCACAAAGCATGTAATATCCATAAAAAGTAGAGAATCCATGTGCACCATCTACTGAAAGGAACTTTTGTTCGGCTTCTTGCGGATTCATTAGACCGGCAAGGCTAAGCAGTGCTGCTGCTTGTTTCATTCCAGGTTCTGTCGGCTTTTTCCTGGATTGAATAAGTGGGGTAATCACTTCGTTTGCAGCTTTCTTTAGCATTTCTGCTCTCTCTTTACACTGTGCAGCCAATTCATTTTCTCCTAAAATGGAACAAAGTGTTTCTCCTGCATTCATACCCATTGACATCAATGCTTGAAGCCCTGCATCGATTGCCATCGGATTTTCACTGGATGGCCAGTCCAAGAAGCGTCCTTCTTTCAGACGTTCACGACCGTTATTGTCTATTTTACTGATTAATAGTTTCAGTAATCCGGTAATGTATTCTTTCTGCAGCTTTAAATAGTTCATATCACCTTGGTAGTAGTACCAATCTTTTTGAATGAGAAGCCACCAAATTGAATAGGGGCTCATGCCACTGATCCAATTCGGCAGAGGTGTGATGTCTCGAGCCAAATCCAGACTTTTTGGAATGACTTCGTTATATCCGAACACGGAATTGACCGTCATCACTTCAGGGTGTAAATCCCCAATCCATACCAACCGGTCTCTCTTGATGCCATCCCAAATGTAGTCTTGCATATTCAAATGGACAGTATAGGCACCGGTTTTCCAGATTTCATTCAGACGTTGGTCATTACAGATAAACGAACCTTTATAAGGGATGTCTCTATAGATAGAGATAGCCCTGATTTCTTTCAGATGTAAGTCTAAGGTGTCATCTAATAAGTCGATACGAGCAAAACGGAATCCGGAATTTCCTGTTTCTGTAACTCCTAACCAAGGAACTTCCACAATCATGTCGCGCATGGCGTGGTCATTGGTTGCACCGTTTTTCCCATCAATATCACACATTGCTTCGCTTACGGATTCCCCTAAGCGAACCCTTACATGGACAGGAGAATGGCTGGCTGGCATCCCGGTTACTAATTGGATGCCTCCATGCATTTCTTTTCCGAAATCAACTAATATGGCGGGGCGCTTGCCTTTGCTCCCTTTCCATACAGACATATATTGATTGGTTAAGTCTGCTTGTCCCTTTCCAGGTCTTAAAAGATTCTCTATTCCAGTAATCTGTTCGCTGTCTTGTTGCCACATTATCCGTACCGGGGTAATGTATTCACGTGTTCGGACATCTTTTTGCTGGGCTGACAAGGAGGTGATTCCCAAGAAAGTCAGTGTTACAAGCCAAAAGTTTTTCATTCTATACTTATTTAGCATGAGACCTTTTGTTATCAACCTCGTTTGCTGGTTATTTCAGCTTCATATTTCTCGATGTCTTTTATATAATCTTCTCCTGCCGGTACATTGTTTGTGAGGCAGAACATATCCCAAACTGCATTCCAAGGCAAACTTTTTGCCTCTTCTTGCAAAGCAAGGCGTTGGAACAATTGCCCGGTCGCTTCATAGTTTGCCAATTGCGTGTGAGGCTCTAACAAAGCTTGCAATAATGCTTTTTGGGTGGCTCGGATGCCGATGACATAAGCTCCTATTCGGTTGATAGTTGCATCAAAATAATCCAAACCGATGTGCACACGGTTCAAAGCATCGCAGCGCACCAATTCACGGGATAAATCCATCAATTCATCATTCAATATAACTACATGGTCGCTGTCCCAACGGATTGGACGGCTGACATGCAACATGATTTCCGGAGTGAATAGCAACAAACAGGAAATCTTGTCGGCAATGCTCTCCGTCAGGTGGAAATGCCCGGTGTCCAATGTCACCATCTTTTGGTTCTTCACGCCATAACCCAAATAGAAATCGTATGAACCAACCGTGTAACTTTCCAATCCGATGCCGAATAGTTTCGCTTCGATGCAATCCTTCATGTTTTGGTATTTCGTGGCAAATATTTCATCCAACGACTTCTCCAATATTTGGCGGTACTTCAGGCGGTTAGCTGGGATTTCTTTGCTTCCATCGTGAATCCACAAGTTCATGATGCAGGGGTCGTTTTGGAATTTTCCCATCTCCTCACTGATCCAACGGCAGCGTTCGGTGTGTTCTATCCAGAAACGGCGGATAGATTCATCCGGATTCGCCAATGTCAAGTTCCCGCTCTTCGGGTGGGAGAAAGAGGTGCTGTTAAAATCCAACTTCAGTCCGTTTTCTTTCGCCCATTGCATCCAACTGGTGAAATGCTCAGGCTCAATTTCGTTGCGGTCCACCACTTTGCCTTGGAAGTCCCCATAAATGGCATGAAGATTGAAACGATGCTTGCCTGGAATGAGGCTTGTGACTTTGACTGCGTCGGCTCGCACTTCATCAATCGTGCGGGCACGTCCGGGATAATTGCCAGTCACTTGGATGCCTCCGGTTAATGAACCGCCCAAATTCTCGAATCCGGTTACATCGTCTGTTTGCCAGCAATGCAAGGACAATGCGATGTGTTGCAGTTGTTCCATTGCTTTTTCCGTGTCAACGCCTAATGAGCCATAACGCTCTTGGGCTATTTTATAAGCTGTTAAAATGTTCTTTTCGTTTGTCATGATAATGATTTATATATTGTTCTGCTTTATCTATTGTTTATAATGTAGTCGTTCGTAAGAATTTATCGTAAGCCAGGTCATACTCTTTGGCATCGCCTTGAGGCACGAAAATCTTAGGAGAGAAGCTGGATAAAATCATCTTGCGCATTTCCCAGCGGTTGCTGACCAATCCTGCGCTTCTTGCCTGCATCAATCCGTTTCCGATGGCAGTAGCTTCCGATGGCCCGGCAACAACATCTAATTGGATGACATTCGCAATCAACTGGTTAAGGAAGTCATTCTTAGCTCCTCCGCCGATGATGTGCAAGCGCTTGATTGGGAATTTTGCCATCTCTTTCAATGTGTATAAAACAGTGCGGTAGCTGAATGCCAAGCTCTCGAAAATACAGCGGACAAATTGCCCAACGGTTTCCGGAACTGGTTGTTCGGTTTTTCTGCAATAATCCGCAATGGCTTTCTGCATATTGGCGGGATTGGCGAAGCAGTTGGCATTGGGATTGACGAAGCTTCGGAAAGCTTTCTCTTTGTGCATCAATTCAATCAGTTCCCCGTATGAATAATCAGTTCCTTCCTGCTTCCACTCATCTTTGCACCGCTCCAAGAGCCACATGCCTGTGATATTCTTCAAGAAGCGGATGGTTCCGTCGATTCCACCTTCATTCGTGAAGTTAAGTTGATAGGATTTCTCATTGATGATAGGCTCTTCTGATTCGATGCCCATTAGACTCCATGTGCCACTACTCAAGTAAGCAAACTCTCTGTTGGTCGTGGGGACGGCTGCGACGGCAGATGCCGTGTCATGTCCGGCAACAGCAATCACAGGGACTTCTCCGACTCCGGTTTCTTCAGCTGAGGCCGCTGTCAAAGTGCCCACTTTTGTTCCCGGCATGACGATAGGAGGGAAAAGGTCCTCTTTTGCACCAGTTGCGTTCAATAACTCTTTGTCCATCTGCTTGGTAACAGGATTGACTATTTGCGAAGTGGACGCTTCCGTGTATTCACAGACCATTTTGCCTGTCAGCATATAAGAGAGCAAATCGGGGATGAACAAAGCTTTATCCGCCTTTTGGAATGGAGTATAATTCTGTTCGTTTGCCCGATATAACTGGAACAAGCTGTTGATATCCATAATTTGAATACCTGTCCGTTTATATACCTCTTCCTTTTCCATCTTGTTTTTAAAGAAGGACTCCGTTGCTCCATTGGTATAAGGGTCGCGGTAAGCACGGGGCAATCCTAACAAGACACCATCTTTTCCGATATAACCGAAATCCACACCCCACGTGTCAATTCCGATTGAAGAGATGGAAAGTTGCTCTTTCCCGCATATTTTCAACGCTTCTTTTAATTCGGAGTAAATATGAAAGATGTCCCAATAAAATCTTCCATGCATCTCTAAAATACGGTTAGTGAAACGGTGGATCTCTCTCATTTCAAACTGTTTCCCTTTGAATGAAATCAAGACTGCCCGACCACTTGAGGCTCCGATGTCAAAAGATAAAAATGTATTCATGTTCATATAAATGGTGTTGTAAATGAAGATATTTCTTGTTTATAATTCCGATTGATAAAGATATCGCTTGATGCTGCGTTTAGGAGTTTTTTCAAAGTCATTCTCCCGCAATTTAAATGAAGAAATCTTACAATAGCGAGGAATGCTATTGTTTACTTGGGAAATATATTGCTTCATTACATGGTTCAATTGCTCGTCAGTCATCTCTACCTCTTTTATCTTTGCCCAATCCGGATAAATGAGAGCCGTCAGCTTTCTGCCATCAGAAACGACCAGTGATTCAGCGACCAAAGGAAGGCTGTTCAGCTTGTTCTCAATCTCTTCTGGATAAATATTTTGTCCGTTCGCACTTAAAATCATCGTCTTGCTTCTTCCACGGAGAAATAAGAATCCATCTTCGTCAATGATTCCCAAATCTCCTGTGTTCATCCAGCCATCTGCTCCCATGACTGCATTGGTGGCTTCTTGGTTCTTGTAATATCCTAACATATTATTAGTTCCCCGCACCCAGACTTCTCCGACTTTCTTCTGGGGATTGTCGGAATCTATGCGCACTTCCATGCGGTCAACCACACATCCTACCGAACCGGGCTTGAATTTGTCCCACTGTGCATAGGAAATTAGAGGTCCGCATTCAGTCATTCCGTAACCGACCGTGTAGCGGAAATGGATGGAGTGGAGGAATTGCTCGACCTCTTTGTTCAATGCCGCACCGCCCAATACGATTTCTTCAAATTGACCGCCAAAAGCCGCTTCCATCTCCTTTTTGATTCGTTTGCGGATAAGATTTCCAACGACAGGAAAATGCAACAAGAGTTGGATGACTGGCTTGTTTATCTTCGGGAATATTCTGTCCCTCACGATTTTCTCAATAATCAAAGGAACAGACAAGATAAGCGTCGGGCGATACTCTTTAAACGCATTCATCACCGTTATCGGAGTCGGTTTCCCTTTGATGAAATGAATATGGCAACCTTTATTGACCGAGTTCAAAACTTCAAAAGCCAATCCATACATGTGCGCCATAGGAAGCAGGCACACGATGTTGTCTCCTTTATGGATGAAATGAAGATTGTCTGCCGCAAAGAGAGTATTGCTCCAAATGCTGCGGAAAGGAATCATGACCCCTTTTGATGAACTGGTCGTCCCGGAAGTATAACTTAATAGAGCCAAATCATCCGGTTGCTCGATATAATAATGGATAGAATCCGGTGTGAACACAGGATATTTCTGTGCAAACAGCTGAGGCAATTTGCCCATGGCTTCCTCCACTTCCGGTGAAGCCGTGTAGACCAAGGATAAATCGTCAATAAAGATGATTAACCGGACATTGGGAATGGCTGATATTTGCAACTGTTTCCAGGAAGAAGAAGATACAAATAGTACCTTGGCTTCGGCATGGTTGATGATGTGATGGATATTATCCGTGTTGAATTCATGGAGAATGGGCACTGCCGCCGCTCCGTATGTCAGAATGCTGAAAAAGCAGATAGCCCAATTGGCGGAGTTGGCTCCGACAACAGCTAATTTGTCCTCAGGTTTTATCCCCGCTTTTTCCATGATTATGTGCAGCTTCTCCATTTCCGCTGCAAAATCTTTGTATAGATAGCTTTTCCCACCGATGTCGGAAAAAACGGGCAAATTCCAGTGGGCTTTAACGCTTGTCTCTATTAATCCTAAAAATCGGTTGTTCATAAGGAATAGTGTTTATATGGCGGCGGATTTGTCTAAATGGCAAATCCGCACCATTTGTTATTTGAATAATTACCTATGATAGCTTTTGGGCTTTCTTCCACGTTTCTTGTGCGACACATCCGGAGTATATTCAGGAACAGCACCAAATTTGGAATCAACAGGGATCTTATAGACCTCTTTCCCTAAGAAATCCTCAATCTTCTTAAATGCTGTCTGCTCTTCGGGTGCGACAAAAGTGATAGCCAATCCTTCGCCATCTGTGCCACGTGCAGTCCTGCCGATGCGGTGGACATAGTCTTCCGGATCATGCGGAATGTCAAAATTGATGACCAGCCGGATGTCTGTGATGTCAATGCCTCGTGCGACCACGTCAGTTGCGACCAAAATATCAATCTTTCCGTTCTTGAAATCCCTCATGACCTCTTCACGCTTTGATTGTTCCAAGTCGGAGTGCATCTCTTCGACATTGAACTTTTGCCGTTTCAAAGTCTTAGCCAAATCCTTCACGTTCATCTTGGAGGAAGAGAAGATAATCACCCTCTTCGGACGGGAAGTGCTGAAAAGATCCTCGATAATCTTGACCTTTTGCATATTGTAGCAGATGTATGCTGTCTGCATGATGGATTCCCTCGGACGTGAAATAGCTATTTCCACCTCTTCTGGATTCTTCAGGATGTGGTTGGCCAACGTCCTTATTTTCGGTGGCATCGTTGCAGAAAACATAACCGTTTGGCAAGTGCGTGGCAACTGGTTATAGACTTGCATGATGTCATCATAGAACCCCATGTCGAGCATCCGGTCCGCTTCATCCAGTACAAAAAACGATACGGAAGAGAGGTCTACTACTCCCAATTTTATATAAGAGAGCAATCTGCCCGGAGTCGCAATCACAATGTCTGCGCCCATTTCCAAGCCCCTTCGTTGTTGTTCCCATGCGATTCCGTCAGTGCCTCCATAAATGGCGACGGCTGAAATGGGGACATAATATGTAAACCCTTCTATCTGTTGGTCGATCTGTAATGCCAATTCCCGTGTTGGAGCCATGATGACTGCATTAACAGAATTTTCCGGATGATTGCCTTTGCTAAGTTCGTTTATGATAGGCAAGACGTATGCCGCAGTTTTCCCTGTTCCCGTTTGGGCACAGGCGATTAAGTCTTTCCCTTCCAAGATGACCGGAATGGTTTGTTCTTGGATGGGTGTTGCTTCTTGGAAGTTCATAGCATCTAAACCATCCAAGATTGCATCTTCTAAATATAGTTCGTCAAATCTCATGATCTATTTGGTAATAGTGCTATAAAGATACGATATTTATTTCTTTTTATAATAATGTTGGAATATTTTCTTGAAATTATCGCTCTCTTTTGCTTTTCTCAGCCATAAATTCAAGCTGTCTAACAAAATCGGACTCTCTTTTCGGATTGCCCAAGATTGCAATTGGGTAAAGCTGATGTCTGTGGATATGTCTATTTGCGGGAAGCGTTCCTTCATTTTTTTTGCGCTTTGCTGGTCGCATACGGCAAAGTCGATATCTCCTTTTGCCACCATGATGATGAGCTGCTCGTCTGAGTAGAGCTCGTCTTCATGCGTATAAATAGTGTCGCCAATCTCTTCTTCCAAGTTATGGATGCGCAGCAGGGCAGGAGAACCTTTGGGCAAATAGAGCGTCTTTTGCCCGAGCATCAGTTGGTTGTGGATGGGTTTTATCCCGCCGTTTGCCTTTTCAGTCCGTTGCACCAATACTTGCTTGTTCAGCCAAATCGGGTCAGTGAAGAGATAGAGTTCTTTGTTTTCCGTTGTAATCGGGATATTCCGGGCGATGACATCAATTTCCCCCGATTCTAAATCCTGGAAACTCTTCGTCAAGCTCATCTCCAAATTCAGTTGGACTTCCAATCCGGACACTTTGGCAATGGCTTGGCACAATTCATATTGCAGACCCAATATGGAATCTCCGTCGATATAATAGCTGGTCGGGCTGTATTCCGTCGTCACTCGCAGAACGCCCTCTTTTTCTATCTCCGGATAATCACGGACAATCGGCTGATGTGACGATTCCCAGAGAGAGAACATCGTGACAACAACCATCGCAAGCAGGATAAGATAGATCCAGAGTAGCTTTTTCCACTTTTTCATATAAAACGGATTAATTGTTGAAATGGACAGCAACGCCCATCTTCAGCATCATCGGATTCAATGGATAATGTGCCAATGAGAAATAGTTGGGTTTGACGAACTTGCTGCCTAAATTATACGCCATGATAAAGAAGCGCGCTTGTTTCAGATGAAAATTCGCATACCCGTTAATCAGTGGGTAATTGCCGATTTTCACGTCATCTTGTATCTGGAATTGCTGTGTAGCCGGTTGATAATAGGGCGCAAAATAGGAAGTGTGGTAATGCACATCAGCTCCTAATTGCACACTCAATACTTTTGCCAACTTGAACTTCAAATAGAGGTTGGAACATAAGCTTAAATCGGGCAAAGGCAGGACGTGTTGTTGGCTGCTGACTTGGTAAGCCAATTCGTTTTCCCAGCCCAACGCACGATAAGAAAAATTCTGCTTGAGCCTTGCCGTCACAACTTGTATGTTGCTGTCGAATTGTTCCACTTCCCCGCTTTTCCCGTAATAGACATAATTCTGTATGCTTTCGACATCGGCAGACAGTGTTGTTCCTGTCGATTGGATATTCACTTCCCCGCCGACATGGAATTGCTGGATATTGCTCAACCCTTTGTCCCACCAATAATACCTTGAATGGAAATGCCTTTGGAAGAAGGCGGGAGTGATATTCTTTAAACTTCCGTAAGCCCGCACATACGCCTCCTTTTTGAATAAATTGAAGGTGGTGCGCAACTCTCCGTTTGCCCGGAATTCGCCCACGTCATCACCGACGATACATAGTTCTCCCATTGCGTTATAGGTGATTAATTTGCCCATGCGCTTGGAAAGCTCGGCACCGAGATAGGTCGAGAATTCGTCGTATGTGGCGATTGCTGCTCCGCGGATAGACGGTTGCGAAATGGAATGATCGGGATCCAATATCAATTCATCAGGGTTCTCCCGTTTTTCCGCCTGCATCCGGAAACGCCTCTTCTCCAAATTGACGAATGCCGTCAATCCGAACTTTGCCCAGTTTTGGAAACCTTCGCGCAAGGAGAGGGCGATTGTGTTCTTCAAGCTCCAATAATTATATACATCGTTCAGCTTCTCGTCATAGTTCAATGGATATCCTTGGTTGAACAGGGTGTCAATGGCCGTGCTTGTCCCTTCGGACGTGGTGAAACGGCGTTGGTTGTCTTCGTATAAAACCGTGTGGATAATGCTTGAGACGGGAACAAACACATCTTGCTCATTATCTTCCCCGGCAAACAGGGTTTTGGTAAAACCCAAATTGTAGCGGTGTGTCAAGAAATATTGCTTTCCTTTGACGCGGTTAAATACGTCGTTATAGAGAACCGGATAATCTTTCGGCACCATCTCTTTTTTCCCTTCCGCATAATCTTCCGGGTGCGTCAAGACAGCATCATTCCTCAATCCTCCATTCTCGTGGTTGATGAAGTTATAATTGCTCGCATACGCATTCATCTCATAATGGTCGGAACGGTAACTTCCGTGGAGGCGGTAGCTGATCAGCTTGTTTCCGTTTGAAGTATAGAATCCTCTGCCATAAATATAGTCAAAGTCGCCTCCCACATTGATTTTCTTCCCGAAATTGATAGATAATAATGCTTTCAACTCCTCCTCTTTGTTGGTGCTTCCTCCAGCGGTTGTGTAAAGCACATCCGTGAATGGCAACTTGGTGTCATAGAATTTGGCATTGAGCGGAGTGGTGATAAAATAGTCATAAGCGTCGGCAAAGACAAAATCCCTCGCCTCTTTCCGTTCGGAGAAGATGCGGGTTTGCGCCGGAGACCCCAAGTTCCCCACATAGCCGAGGGCGAGTCCCCTGCCTTCCATCAGCGAACGGTTTACCGTGTTCAACTTGCTCGTGTCAAGTTCGGCAGGCTGGGTGTTGCCCAAATAAGAATTTAGCTGATAAGCCATGATTTGCCTGCTTTTCCATTCCGTGCTATCAACGACCAAGAGGCTGTCGGCAACTTTGTTGGTGCCTGATGATAGGTTGGAAAGGGAAAATCCACCGCTCTTATTGCCCCTTCTGCCCGTTTGTGCAGAAAGGCAGATGGGAAAAAGTATTATAATCAGAAAAAATAATTTACGTTTCATCGGCTGCAAACTTACACAAAAATCTCGATTTATACGTCGTTTTGCCTAAATTTCCTCTTTCGCCTTATTCCATCCTATACAGTTTCATTTTATTATAGAGCGTCTTACGGTCGATTCCCAACAGCTGGGCTGTTTTGGTTTTGTTGTTGTTGCACTCTTCCAAAGCCTTCCTTATCATGGCTATTTCATGCGATTCGTCCTTTAGCGGAGTGGCTCCTTGGTTGCTCTTTTGCGAAGCGACTTCCGCCAAGATTTCCTCCGGCAGTTCGGCACGTGTGATATAGCGGCCTTTGGCAAGGAGCGTGGCATATCGGATGACATTTTTCATTTGCCGGAGATTGCCTGGCCATGAGTAGGATTGGAAGAGCCGGATGGTTTCCGCATCGAAACCGATGATTTCTTTCTTCAGCTCGTTGTTCGCCATGTCCAAGAAATGGTTTGCGAATATGGGCAGGTCTTCATGCCGTTCCCGAATGTCCGGGATATGAATGGTGAACTCGTTGATGCGATGATACAAGTCTTCCCTGAATTCTCCTTTTTCGATAGCTTGGCGCAGATTCTCATTGGTTGCCGAGACCAGGCGGACATTGATGGCGATTTCTTGATTGCTCCCGACCGGGCGGACTTTGCGCTCTTGAAGGGCACGCAGCAACTGGACTTGCACTTCGTAGGTGAGGTTGCCTATTTCGTCCAAGAAGATGGTTCCACCTTGTGCCATCACGAATGCTCCGGTCTTGTTCTCAATGGCTCCGGTAAACGAACCTTTGATGTGGCCGAAAAACTCCGAGGCGGCAAGCTCTTTGGGAATCGCTCCGCAGTCGATTGCAATGAACGGGGCGTTGACCCGGTTGCTTTGTTCATGTATGCGTCTGGCTACATACTCTTTCCCTGTTCCACTCGAACCGGTAATCAGTACTGCCATTTCGGTCGGGGCGACTAATTTGACGTGCTCATACATCGAGGTGGCAGCTTGGCTGGAGCCTTCGATGTAAAGCGAATCTTTGTCTGGCGCATTTTCTATTGGGAGGGTGTCGGCTGGTTCGGCGGATTCGCTGACCAGCTCCTTGATTTTTTTCAGTAGTTCATCCGGATTGATTGGTTTGGAAACATAGTCGGCAGCTCCTAATTTGATAGCTTGCACGGCAGTATGAATATCCGCATAACTGGTCATCATGATGACTACAACCTGTTTCCGCTCGTCTTTCAACCAACGCAACAAATCGATGCCATCTTGATCCGGAAGCCGCAAGTCGGAAAGAATAACCTGGAAGGGGAAATCCCCGTCCAACTTCTTCTTCGCATCTGCGACAGAGGCAGCTGTCTCCACTTGAAATCCTTTTTTCCCTAACCAGGTTTTTAGCATAAGGGAAAAAGTTATATCATCTTCTACAATTAAAACCGAAATCTGCATACATAATCAAAAGTTGTTCTATCATGCAAAGATAACCTTTTTCGGCATAGTTGGCGAGTTATGGAGACAAATTCTGCCTTTGTCCGTTGTTTTTCGGCAAAAAACGTTTTATTCTTTCCCGACAGGATTGTTCATCAGTAGCAATTGGGTGCTTTTCAGCTTCAGCTTTTGCGCTAATGCCTCTTTGTCCATGGAGGCGCGAGGAACGGTAATCAGCCCTAAACCGGAGCAAGCTATGGAGATGTTCTGGGAAACGATGCCGGCATCAATCGCAGCCATCAGTTTGGTTTGTTCCGAGTTGCCGCCCGGCAATTTGGAGAGGTCGCTTACCATTAATAATACGACTGGCGCATTTATGACAAATGCCTGCTTGCCGCCCACCAATCCTCTTAAATCCTCTTGGATGACCGGCTGGAGCTGGTTCGACTTCGCATCATAAAGAAAAGCTCCTTCTTCCATACATACATAAACATCGACCTCTTGCGCATTCATGGCACTTGGGGCTGTCCTCATTCCCTTTTCCGGCCGGTTGATGCCGTTTGCCGCCCAAAGCAGGTTGGAGAGCTCTTGCAACGTCAATTTCTTGTTGGAAAACTCGCGGGTGGAATGGCGGTTTGCCAATGTTTCCATGACACTTAGCCCGGCTTTCTTTTCGGGTGCTTTTAATTGGATAGGGGAAAGGGTCTGGGCATAAGCCCCGCTCAGCATACAAGCTGCGACGAGTGATAAGAAAATACTTTTCATGCTTTTATCTTTTAGATGTTAAAAACGGTGGCTCCATAAGGGTTGCTTACAAAGCCGCTCGAAAGTTAATAGAAAATGAATTAAAAATGAATCTGTTGCCAATAAAAATATGTTATAAATACCTAAGTTCCCGTGGCGACATCTCTCTTAAAAATGTATAAATAGGGAATTGCTTTTCCGTAATAGATAATTTAGTCTTATTTTTGTGTACAATTTCATAAGTTATAATTTGGTTTTATGGATTCAGAAAAGAAAGAGAATAAAGAAATCAACAAGTTGTCCATGCTGATAGTAGCAGTGGTAGTTTTGGCAATAATCGCAGGAGGTGGTGTTTATTATATCTTCCATCAGAAGAAGCAGATGGAAGAGATGACGCAGTCGTTCGATTTGGAAAAAGAGATGATGTCAGACGATTTGAACGAGCTCTCTTTGCAATATGAAGGTTATAAATTCAGTGTCAGCAATGACTCTTTGGTCGCTTTGCTCTCGACCGAGCAGGCTAAAGTGCAGCGGTTGATGGAGGAGTTGAGAACGGTCAAATCGACCAACGCCAAAGAAATCGCTCGCTTGAAGAAGGAATTGGCAACTTTGCGTAAAATCATGCGTAACTATGTTGTACAGATTGACTCACTCAACCGTGCCAATGAGCAGTTGACGGTCGAAAAGAACGAGGCTGTCAAGAAATACCATCAGGTCTCTTCAACAGCTGCCAACCTTAAGAAAGAGAAGGAGAAGCTGACGGAAAGAGTTACTTTGGCAAGTAAGTTGGATGCAACCGGCATCTCTGTCACTCCGGTCAATTCAAGAGGAAAGGTTGCCAAGAAAATCAAGAAGATGGAGCAGTTTGTCGTTAATTTCAAGATTTCAAAGAATGTGACAGCTCCGGTGGGCGAGAAGGTGATATATGTCCGCATCATGCGTCCTGACGATGATATCCTTTTGAAGAGCCGTGGGGACGTGTTTACTTATGAAGGAAAAGACATCAACTATTCCATGAAGAAAATCATAGAATATGACGGGGAAGAGGTTCCTGTGACGATGTATTGGAATATCGAAGAGTATTTGTCTCCGGGAACTTACCGTGTAGATGTCTTTGCAGATGGAAATCTGATTGGTAAAAAATCATTTGTTTTGGAGCAGTAATTAATGGCTGAAAATAAGCAGGGAAACCCGTTTGAACGGTTGCTGTCGGAAATCCCTGAATCGTTGGTGAACAACTCATCGTTCAGGGAGGACTTGCAATCTTGTGCAACAGTGTTGAATGTCCGCAAAGGTGAAGTGCTGTTGCATACGGGAGAGCTGTGCTCATCGGTCTATTTTATTAATAAAGGTCTGCTTGTGAACATGTTCGTCACCGAAAAGGGGAATGAATGTGTGACAAGTTTCGCTTCCGACATCCAATATCCTTTCCTGTCGGACATCAGTTATGTGACACACAAATCATCCGGATTTGAAATCAGGGCTTTGGAAGAGAGTGAGCTGGTTCGTCTCTCCAAGGCTCATATCGAGTCCCTCTCGCAGAAGTATCCGGACTTCATGGTCTACTACATTCACGTGCTGCAACTCTTGATTGCCAAGCATCAGACGTTGTTTGCCATCTTGCAATCTTATACAGCAGAGGAGTTCATCCAATATATTTATTCTTGCCATCCTTGGATTATCCATCGTGTCCCGGACAAATACATCGCGCATTATATGCGCATTAGCACATCTTGGTTTTGCAAATTGAAGAAGAGGGTTGTCAAAAGGTGATAATCCAATCAAGATAAATAAGCAGCTTTACAGAGTGTTTTTTGAGGGGTTAAAACGAGACGAAAAAACATACCGTTGTTTTTTCAAAAACGTCACGAGGAATTTTTGAAAACGTCCAATGTTTTTTCAAAAACGTCCAATGTTTTTTTCAAAACAACGGTATGTTTTTTAGCATAACTATTGATGAAATGGAAAAAGTTAAGAATGAGTTTGCAATTCTGACATACCTTAAAGGGGCTGCATCAAAATTTACCATTTTGACACAGCCCCTTTCTTGATGGGACTATTTTCCCGAAAGAGGATAATTATTCCTCATTCTGTGTTGTCACTTCTGTTTCGTGAGAAGTCCGGCTGCTTCAGTTTCCACGTCACTGCCGGTAGTTTTATCACCGTCAGTTGTTGCGTCACTATCATTTGCAGAGTCATCGCTGTCGCTACCTTTTTTCTCCTCTTTTGATTTCTTTTCTTCTGCCGCTTGCTGGCTTTCCAAAATCTCTTCAGAGCGGGAAGCCCAAGGGCGTTTGCCGAATATGGCTTCAACATCTTCACTGTAAATTACTTCACGTTCCAACAAAGCTGCTGCCAATTGGTTATGGCCTTCCGCATTCGTGGAAAGAAGCTCCTTAGCCCTTTCATACTGCTCACGGATGATTCGCTGCACCTCAATGTCTATCAGTTTGGCAGTCTCCTCGCTATAAGGCTTGGTGAAGCCCCATTCTTGTCCCGTGGTGTCATAGTAATTCAAGTTAGGAAGACGTTCGCTCATGCCAAAGTAAACTACCATTGCGTAGGCTTGTTTGGTCACACGCTCCAAGTCGTTGGATGCACCGGTTGAAATCCTTCCTAAAAACAGCTCTTCAGCAGCCCTTCCGCCCAACGTGGCGCACATTTCGTCCAACAACTGTTCACGGGTAGTGATTTGTCTCTCTTCAGGCAAATACCAAGCTGCTCCCAAAGCCTTGCCACGGGGAACAATGGTCACTTTCACCAATGGATTGGCATATTCCAATTTCCAACTGATGGTGGCGTGTCCGGCTTCATGGATGGCAATGCTCTTCCTTTCGGACTCAGTCATCACTTTCGTCCTTCTTTCCAAACCTCCCACGATACGATCCACCGCATTCATGAAATCCTCTTTTTGTACGAATTTCTTGTTGTTGCGGGCAGCTATCAAAGCAGCCTCATTACATACGTTGGCAATATCCGCACCGGAGAAACCTGGAGTCTGGCGTGCCAGCAATTCAGCATCCACGGAATTGTCTATCTTGATCGGGCGCAAATGCACGTTGAATATCTCTTTCCTTTCGTTCAAGTCAGGCAAATCCACATGAATCTGGCGGTCGAAACGTCCGGCACGTAACAATGCCTTGTCCAAGATGTCGGCACGGTTGGTAGCCGCCAAAATAATGACACCGCTGTTGGAGCCGAAACCGTCCATTTCAGTCAGCAATTGGTTCAAGGTGTTCTCGCGCTCGTCGTTGCTGTTCATATTGGCATTTTTACCTCTTGCACGCCCCACGGCATCAATTTCATCGATGAAGACGATACAAGGAGCTTTCTCTTTTGCTTGGCGGAACAGGTCACGCACACGGGAAGCTCCGACACCCACGAACATCTCCACGAAGTCCGAACCGGACAAGGAGAAGAACGGCACGTTTGCTTCGCCGGCAACTGCTTTCGCCAACAAAGTCTTACCGGTTCCCGGAGGTCCCACCAACAATGCGCCCTTCGGAATCTTACCGCCCAATTCCGTATATTTGGCAGGATTTTTCAAGAAAGAGACAATCTCTTCCACTTCCTGTTTTGCGCCTGCCAATCCTGCCACATCCTTGAATGTGACCTTCATGTCATTGTCCTTGTCGAACAATTGCGCCTTGGACTTGCCTACGCTGAATACGTTGCCCGGCCCGCTGCCACCGCCTCCGGACATCCTCCGCATGAAGAAAATCCAGATAAGGACGAAGAGGAGGATCGGACCGAATGAGACGAAAAAGTTCCAAATGGTGTCATCTCCCTCTTCAAAACTTACTTGCGTGTCGATATGGCTGTTGCTGACAGCATCGTCATAGAAATCGGCGAACTTGTCGGATGAAGGTATTTTGATGAACACCTTTGGCGACAAAGTATTCCGGTTCTTCTCGTCCGGAAAGACAATGTTGACTTTGTCTGATTTGACTGTCGCCTCCACCACGTTCTTATGGTTGAAAACGACCATTTTCTCAAAGACATTCTCTTTCGTCAGCTTTTGGAACTCGGTCCATCCAATCTCTTTGGACATGGACGAATCATTGGTCATGTACAAAGCCACTAAAATCATGAAGATGATTCCGTACATCCAATAGAAATTGAAACGGAACATCTTTTGCCCTGGCTTGTTTGGTCTGTTTATATTGTTTCCCATATAATTACAAAAGCACTGTTAATCCAAATTGGGGATTTCCTTTTTGGGCGCATCTTCCCAAAGCGTGTCCAAATTGTAGAATTTGCGCTTCTCCGGAAGGAAGATATGTACTGTAACCGTCCCATAATCCATTCCAATCCATTCGGCACGCTGTTCGCCATCTATTGAAATCGTTTTCTCACCTGCCTCTTTCTTGGCGAAGTCCCAAACGGAATCGCATAGGGCGGCAACTTGAGAAGGGGAATTTCCTTCTGCAATGACCATATATTGGCAGATTGCTCCCTCTATTTGTCTTAAATCAACAATAGCGATGTTCTTTCCTTTTTTTTCTTGGAGGCCTTTAACCACAGCCTCGACTAAAACTTGTGTTTGATCCATTCTGTGTAATATAACGTTCTAATTTTTTTCAAGATTGCAAAGATACTCGTAATAATCTGTTTTTGCATATAAACTTCCATATTTTTACGGAATAGGATGCAATCTCGTTTGTTTCTTGATAACAAGAGAAGCCCGTCAAAAGTTCATCTTCCTTTTTTCTTTTTTTTAAGTATCTCCTTCCGCTTTGCAAAAAGCTTTTGATAATCAATTCGTTTTTGGCGGAAGGGTTGCCCGCCTTGGAAATATTGCATAAAAATAGTAGGGGAAAAGTTTGGTTGTTCGAGAAAAGTCATTACCTTTGCAACCGCAAATGAGAGATAACAACTGTTATTAATCGACATTGTACTATGGTGTAATGGTAGCACAACAGATTCTGGTCCTGTTTGTCCAAGTTCGAATCTTGGTAGTACAACCTCCAATCAATGCAGTCGTCTCTTTTGCCAAACATTGTACTATGGTGTAATGGTAGCACAACAGATTCTGGTCCTGTTTGTCCAAGTTCGAATCTTGGTAGTACAACTGAAATAAAGCCTTGTCCTGTATCAAGCGGGACAAGGCTTTTTTATATTGCGGTGTGCCATGATTGCAAACTGCTGAGCCGCTTTCGGAATCCGGGCTCGGCATCTGGCATTTTACTAATCGTTACGCACCTTAAAGGGCTGCATCAAAACAATCGCTTTGACACAGCCCCGTCATCGTTTTAAGGTCAACCGTTTGTTGATTGGCTATTAATAAATCACTTTGGCTCCCATGAAAAAGCTCCTTGGGAGTGATGGCCCATAAATATAATTTGAGTCACGGTTCCATCCTTTGTCAAAATCCTTTTGATAAGCATTGGTGATATTTTGTATTCCGCTATTGACTTGCAACGTAAGGCTTTTATAGATTGGGATATCGTATGCGACCTTCAAGTTCATGGCGAAAAAGTCAGGAGTGTTTACCGCGACAGGTTTTTCCACACCCGAACCCGCATTGTGCCCGATGAGCATGCTTCCTGTATAATTCCCTGTCAATGAAGTGGTGAAACGCTTCAGAGGTGTGAAGGTCGCTGTGAAATATCCATAGGTGTCCGGAGTGCGCATCATCTTGCGGTACTTCTGTTGCGGCACTTCATCATTCCATCCGATGGCTTCATCGTATTTGCTTTGCTGGAGAGTCACACCAGCCTGGAGGGAAAACCATTTCGTGAACATCGCTTTGCCTTCAATGTTAACTCCCAACACTTTTGCTCCGTAAGCATTGTAACGCTCCTGTACAATGTTGCCCTGTGAATCCGGCTGGTCAAGTTGCTTGAGTGCGAACACATCGTTCAAATCGGTATAAAAACCTTCTACGAGCAGGTTCGTCTGCACATTGCCGAACTTATGGTAGAAGTCTGCAGAGAGGCTTAAGCTGTTTGAACGCTCTTCTTTCAAATTATCAGCAAGTTTAGTGACCAAACGTTCACCTCCGGCAAGCCCGATGTGCAAATCTTCGTCAAAGGCTTGCGGGGCACGGAAACCTCCGGCATAACTTATTCGCAGGTTGATGTCTTCTGTCGGATTAAAGCGCAAGTTTAAGCGGGGGCTGAATATGACATGGCTTACCAGGTTGTGTTTGTCAAGCCTTCCGCCGGCAAGAAAACTCCAACGCTTGTTTTTCCATTCATTTTGGAAGAAAACGCTTCCTATGCGTACTTTCTGACGGAAATTGCGGTCGTAGCCAACAATGATATCTTTCAGCCCGTCATAATTGTATTCAGCACCCAATGTCAAGTCAGACGGCATGAACAGCAGCTTCTCGAACGAGTGGATATATTGTGCTCCCAAGACATGCGTAAAATCGTGTGTCGTGCCGTATGCTTTTTGGGCTGCCTCCTTGTCTTCGGGCGAACCTTCGCCAATTCCTCCGTAATAGCTCTTACGTGCCGTCGTTTGGAATGAGAAGTAAGTATTGAGGCGGTTTTTCTCGTTTGGCGAGATATAATCGAAGCTCACGCCTCCGCCTTGGATATTGTGCTCGACTTGTTCGGCTATGTTTGCTTCGTGTGCCACACGGTCAAGCATATTGCCGCCGCGTCTGAACTCTTGAATGCCGTGGTATTGGGCTGTCAGTTTTGAGTAAGGACTTAATCTCAAGAAAGAGTTTACACCGAACGTTTGGTTATGGATTACCGGCAATTCGCTATATCCATCCCCGTCATGGTCAAATGCTTGCCTGTATCTGTTTTGCCCGTATGCATAGAATCCGGCTTTGTTGTCGTCTGTCACCAATGAAACATTTGCCGAAGTCGCATTGTCGAATGAGTTTTTCCCTCCGATGGACATGAAAGAGTGCCCGACTTCTGCCGAATTGCGTGTGGGCTCTTTGGTGATGATGTTGATTGTTCCTCCAATGGCTGAAGCTCCGAACAGGGCAGAACCTCCGCCACGCACCACTTCCACGCGGTCTATCATGTTGACCGGAATCTGTTCAAGTCCATAGACCCCGTTCAATGCCGAAAACACAGGTCGGGAGTTTATTAATATTTGCGAATAGTGGCCGTCCAATCCATTGATGCGCACTTGGGTGAAACCGCAATTTTGACAATTGTCCTCCGTCCTGACTCCCGGTTGGAAGTTCAACCCTTGGGCAAGGCAGACGGACTGCGTGGTTTCGAATAATTTTGAGTTGATGACATTGACCAAATTGGGAGCGAGCTTCCGCTGGGTTTCATTACGGTTGGCGGATACGACCACTTCATCGAGCGCCACGTCGTCATGCTCCAACTCGAAATTCAATTCATGCGTGGAGTTTGCTTTTACTTCTATCTCTTTTTGGACAGTCCGGTATCCTATTGACTTTACTTCAATTGAAAGTGTGCCAATTGGTAAGTTCTTCAAGAAATAGTGCCCCGATGCGTCAGTCGTAGTGCCGATTATTGTTCCTTTTACAAATATGGAAATGTAGGGGAGATGCTCTCCATTTTGTTTATCAATCACGTGCCCGTAAATGTTGGCATCTGTTCTTGTTTGTTGGATAACGTTGGCTTGTGCCAGGAAAGGCAAAAGCATTACATAAAGCACGAGAAGTGCAAATTTTGTTTTTGTCTTCATACTGTTTTTTTGTTTAATACTGTTGTTTTATAAGAAACTGTTTTAGATTTAGTCAACCTCTCTATCTCATGCAAACAACCTAAAAGCCAAGTTCCTTAAGCAAATAGTGGTGAAGGATGAAAAGAAAAAACGCAAAAGCGGCAATCTTTTTCATCTTATTATTGAATGAAAATGTCGAAAAGTTGTCTCAAAACAGTTGTTTTGATGCATTCATTCGAAGGTGTGTCGGAGCAGGCAAACGGTTGGATGCAGAGAATGGGACCGTCAGGATTTTACGGATGTAAAAGTTTGGTGTCAAATTCCGAAAGCACCGCAGCAATTTGCAAACGTGACACGCCGCCAGGGAATTTAGGAAAGTGAGAGTGAGGGAGGAGCCCGCAAGGTTGCCGACAACAAAGATGTCTTTTTCTTCCCGGGACAAGGTTGCGCAATAAAGACAAAGATAAGTTGTGCGGAATAGAAAAAATGGAATGATTGGGATTCGATGAAAGGAGATAAAAGGAAATGGCAAATAGGGCAGGAGTCGTAGTCGTTCCCGCTGTTTTTTTGCCCTGGATCCGTCGATTGAGAAGATGCAACCTCTTCAATATCGTGATGGTGCGTCGCCTTCACGATACTTATCGGCATCAAGGTCATCAACAGAACCCATGCGATGATAATTCTATTTTTCCGTTTTCTTTTCATCATTATATCCTGCTGCAAAAATAATCATATCTCGATAATATGAAACAATGTTGCATATTATTTCCTGTTAAATTTTCATATAAAATAATTTTGGACTACATTTGCTATGCGATTCTAATAGATAAAAGATGGATGCTGTAGACATATTGAAAAAGAAGAATTTGAAGAAAAGCATTCAGCGCATCGCTATCATTGATGCACTGCAAAAGAGGATGAGACCCCTCACGGAAGAGGAAATCAAGGAGGAAATGGGAGAATTGTACGACCGCATTACTTTTTATCGGACCATGCAGACTCTTGTAGGGGCGGGAATAGTGCATCGTGTCGTAGTTGATAAAACGATGGTTGAATATGCCATTAACAACAAAGGAGAAGAGTGCCACCATGCTCATTTCTATTGCAAGGTGTGCCATACGGTCACCTGTTTGGAGGATGTCCCTGCCTATCATTACGACTTGCCTGATGCATATAAAGTGGAAGAATGTGAGGTTGTGATAAAAGGAATATGCCCTAATTGCCGGAAAAATCCAGCCGCTTCTGCCAACAATGCGGATAAAAATAGTTAATAGTATTTATGTATATTTGCATATATTCACATATTAATCCTGGAACCGGGTTGTTTTTCTCTTTCAAAAACTGTTTTTTGAGAAGCTCTACGTTTTGCC
>ENA-UERG01000610-UERG01000610.1-human-gut-metagenome-genome-assembly--contig:-NODE-610-length-34233-cov-17.611869_pt1 | contig 34233 bp, 28 predicted proteins | sample MGYA00242954_ERZ507954 | MGnify/ENA primary metagenome ERZ507954 (study PRJEB26167, sample SAMN06115478) | human gut metagenome | host: Homo sapiens | place: China:Sichuan | collected 2015-01-21... | reverse complement strand
TTTTCTGATACAAACCATTTAAACGCCGCATTTCGCGGCTTCCCCTTGCCTGAAAAAAATTCAGTGAACTTCATTTTTCCGGCAAAAATTGTCAGCCTATTTTATAGGCTTCCCCTTGCTTCTTTTTGCTATCGCAAAAATCAGCAAAAATTGTCAGCCGCTTCGCGGCTTCCCCTCGGGGGGAGGCTCCGCCCGTTAGGGCGGTGGTGAGGGGCGCCGCTTGTTTTCTGATACAAACCATTTAAACGCCGCATTTCGCGGCTTCCCCTTGCCTGAAAAAAATTCAGTGAACTTCATTTTCTTCGGCAAAAATTGTCAGCCTATTTTATAGGCTTCCCCTTGCTTCTTTTTGCTATCGCAAAAATTAGCAAAAATTGTCAGCCTATTTCATAGGCTTCCCCTTGCTTCTTTTTGCTATCGCAAAAATCAGCAAAAATTGTCAGCCTATTTCATAGGCTTCCCCTCGGGGGGAAAGCTGTCGGCAAAGCCGACTGATGAGGGGCGGTTCCGTTAACGAATCGGTTCTTTTGATAATCTTTGCCATAATCATTATATTCTGCCCGCACTTTTTTTGTTTCCGTAAATTTCCCACAGCACCGCGGCAAGCCCCTCCGAGATGATTTCCGCCATCGAATACACAAGGTGAAACCGCGTGGAATTCAGCAGTCCGAAATTATTCACCGATTTTTCCGCCACGATTCCCATCACGGAAATATCTCCTATCGCGCCCAGCTTCTTGTTCGCGCCCGCGCCGGGCAGCAGCGCGTTGTCGTTTATTTTCACCAGTCCCACGTCTCCCGCGCCTCCCACGGCGGCGTCCACCGCCAGAATTTTCTTTCCCGCGTGCGTGTCTTTTAAAAACGACCGAAGATAGGGGATTTCTTTCGCCGTAACGGGCGAGGGCAGCGTTCCGTACACAAACACGGGCAGTCCGCGCGTTTTGTATTGCAGCATCGATCCGCACACGGGCCCCAGCGAATCTCCGATGGCAAGATCGCTCCCCACGCACACGATTACGGGCATTTCCCCGTCCAGAAATTTTTCCGCCGCGGCGCTCACGCCGTCCGCCGCCAATTTATTGAATATATGAAACGTGTATTCCATCCGTAACTCCTTGTATCCGGCAATCTTCGCGCCGGAAAGCGATATTGCCCGGAAACGCCGTGCGGCGCCCCGAAAAACGTACAACCGCGATTATTGCCGTAAATTTTATCCTCTAAACGGCAAACCGCGCGAAAAAGCTTGAAAAATTTTTCCGCTCGTGTTATACTTGTATCGCAAAACGTGAAAAATTTCTTTCCGTAAGCAAAAAGGAGAAAAATCGATATGCGGTTATCCGGCGCGGCTCAACTGAATTTATCCGCGGCGTTGCTGGCGGGCGGCGGACAATACGTGCCCGACGTCATCTGCGCGGCGGCGCTTTTAATATTTACCATGGTCGGCGCAAAAAAGGGCGCCATCGCCTCGGTCATCGGGCTTTGTTCCACCGTGCTTTCGCTGGCTGCGGCGTATTATCTTGCCGTGCCCGCGGCAAATCTTTTGAACGAAATGTTCGGCGTGTATCAGAAATTCGGCGAAAATTTCTGGTACGTCGCGGGCGGCATCGCCGTGTTCGTGCTCTGCAAGCTTCTTCTGGGGATCATCGCGCGCATTCTCACGAAAATCGCAAACAGCGTCAAAGCCGTAGGCGCGGCAAACACGCTGCTCGGCGCGGCGGTCGGTTTTCTGAAAGCGGGTATTCTTATTCTCGCCGTGCTTGCGGTGCTTTCCGTACTGCCCGAAACGCTTTCTTTCGTACCGAAAGCGCAAGCCGCCATCGACAAAACGTTCTTCGTGCATACGCTGCGCGATAACAACCCGCTGTTAACGTGGCTGCTGAAAGTTATCGACCGCGCGAAAGAGGGGCTCGGCACGGAAGCCGCGTGGCTGCTTCCTTAAAAGTTATCCACATTTCCACTCAAAAAGCGAACAAAATTTTGCTTTTTGCAAAAAATAATTTCCTAAAATCGGGCAAGTTATCCACATTTTTAAAATAATCCTTGTGGATAACCCGAAAAACGCGGTGGAAAGCGCACGATTACGGTGGATAACCTGCAAAAAAACAAAAACGGGCTGTGGATAAGTTATTATGGAAAAAACAAACGTATGGGCGGCGGCGGAAAGCGCCCTGAAAGTGCCGCAAAAATACGGGTTTACCTACGAATATACATACGATAAAGGCTCCGATTCTTCGTGCGTGTACATCCATCGCTTTAAAAAGGGCGCGGACCGTTTCGAACTGCGCGTGCTCTCCGGCGCGGAAAGCGTTTCCGTGGTAGCGTACGCGGGCGGAGAATATAAATTTCCCGATTTGAAAAAGAAGTACAAAAAGTTATGGCGCGCAAGCGCGCGCGGGCGCGGGTTAGCGCGGCTGCTTAGCAAACGCACGCAAAAGCAAATTTGGGATTTTTACGCCGCCGCATTGGAAAAGGAAGCGGAAAGCGGCGCGATTTTCGGTATTCCCGTCTGAACGCGCGTCGCAAAAAAGGAGGAACTCCGTCGAAAAAACAGGCGAGAAACAACGCCTTCCGAAATAGAACGCCGGGATAAAACGCGCGATATAACAAACGATATGCGCGTATATAAAAGAAAATATAAAGAATCATAAATAGCCCGAAAGGGCAAGCGGAAGCCGTGAAAAGAAAAAATTCACGGCTTTTTCATATAAATTTTTGCGTTCAAACTGTTTACACCGGTGTAATTTTGTGGTATAATTATAATCGGAAGAAAAAGGGTTTCTTCAAAAATCATACGGCAAAGCAGGCAGAAAATCCGCTTCGTCCGAAAAGAAATTACAAAAAAGAAAAATCTTAAGGAGATATATCGCAATGATCGAAGTAAAAACCAACCTTACGAAAAACAAGAAAGTATTGCAATTCGTGAAAGACAGCGCAGAGCTTGCCCAGCCCGATAAAATCGTGTGGATCGACGGCAGCGAAGCGCAGCGCGACGCGCTCCGCGCCGAAGCGGTGGCTACGGGCGAAATGATCAAGCTGAACGAAAAGCTTCTGCCCGATTGCTATCTGCACAGAACCGCAGAAAACGACGTAGCCCGCGTGGAAGATCGTACGTTCATCTGCTCCAGAAAAGAAGAAGACGCTATGCCTCATTCCATCGTAAAGTGGATGGATCCGCAGAAGGCGTATAAGCTGGTAGGCGAAATCGCCCGCGGCAAGATGAAGGGCAGAACGATGTACGTTATTCCCTATTCGATGGGCGTCGTAGGTTCGCCGTTCTCCAAAATCGGCGTCGAAGTAACCGATTCCATTTACGTTGTTCTCAACATGGAAATCATGACGCGCGTCGGCGTGGATTGCTACAAGCAGCTCGGCGAAAACGGCGATTTCGTGAAAGGTTTCCACTGCAAGTGCGACGTCGATCCCGAAAAGAGATATATCATGCACTTCCCCGAAGACAATACCATCGTATCCGTCAACTCGGCTTACGGCGGAAACGTTCTTCTCGGCAAGAAATGCTTCGCGCTTCGTATCGCTACCTACCTCGGCAAAAACGAGGGCTGGATGGCGGAGCACATGCTCATCCTCGGCTGCAAGCGTCCTCAGGATAAAGAGATGAAGTATATTGCGGCGGCGTTCCCTTCCGCCTGCGGCAAAACCAACCTTGCCATGCTGATTCCGCCCGAAGAATACAGAAAAGCGGGCTACGAAATCAAGACGGTCGGCGACGACATCGCATGGATCAGAGTGGGCGAAGACGGCAGACTCTGGGCGGCGAACCCCGAAAACGGTTTCTTCGGCGTAGCTCCCGGCACCAACGAACATTCCAACCCCAACGCGCTTGCCGCTACGAAGAAAGGCACGATTTTCACGAACGTTGCGTATAACCCCGAAGACGGCACCGTCTGGTGGGAAAAGCTTACGAAAGAAGCTCCCGCGCACCTTATCGACTGGAAGGGTAACCCCTGGACGCCCGATATGAACGCGGACGGCAAGCACCCCGCGGCGCATCCCAACTCCCGTTTCACGGCTCCGGCTGTCAACTGCCCTTGCCTTTCGGAAAACTTCAATTCCAAGACGGGCGTACCTCTTTCCGCAATTATCTTCGGCGGCAGAAGAGCTACCACTACTCCGCTGGTATATCAGTCGAGAGACTGGAACCACGGCACGTTCGTAGGCACCATCATGTCCTCGGAAACGACGGCTGCGGCTACGGGCGCGGTAGGCGTTCTTCGCCACGATCCTATGGCGATGAAGCCGTTCATGGGCTACTCGGTAGATCAGTACTTCCAGCACTGGATCGATATGGGCGCGAAAGTCGAAAAAGATAAGCAGCCCAAGATCTTCAACGTAAACTGGTTCCGTCAGGACGAAAACGGCAACTTCATGTGGCCCGGTTTCGGCGACAATATGCGCGTGCTCGACTGGATTCTGGATCGTTGCGAAGGCAAAGCGGACGCACAGGAAACGGCGATCGGCTATGTTCCTTATGCGAAGGACATCAACGTGAAGAACACGGACGTTACGGAAGAAACGCTGGATAAGCTGCTGTACGTGGATAAAGAACGCTGGGCGGCGGAAGCGGAAGAAATCGAGAAGTATTACGACGATAACTTCGGCGACAAACTTCCCGAAGAAATCCGTGAAAATCTTGAAACGCTGAAAGCCAACTGCAAGAAATAAAAAATCGGCTCGCTAAGCAGGCTGAAAAAAAGACGACTGTTTCATTACAGCCGTCTTTTTCATTTTTTCATTCAAACTCGCACATACTGCGCGTATGGCTACGCGCGTCATATTGCACAGCGATTTAAATAATTTTTACGCCTCGGTGGAATGTCTTCGCCGCCCCGAAATCCGCGATAAGCCCGTAGTGGTTACGGGCGCGAAAGAAGAGCGCCACGGCGTGGTGCTCGCAAAAAACGCCGCGGCAAAAGCGGCGGGCGTAAAAACGGGCGACGTCTACTGGGAAGCGCGGCAGAAATGCGGCTCGTCGCTTGTGGAAATTCCCGCCGATTTTCCCGAATATCTCCGTTATTCCAAAAAAGTGCGGCGTATTTACGAGGACTATACCGACCGCATCGAAGCGTTCGGTATCGACGAGTGCTGGCTTGACGTAACGGCAAGCCGCCGGCTGTTCGGCAGCGGCGTGCAAATCGCCGAAACCATCCGCCGCCGCGTCAAAGAAGAGCTCGGCTTAACGGTCAGCGTGGGCGTAAGCTATAACAAAATTTTCGCCAAGCTCGGCTCGGATATGAAAAAGCCGGACGCGGTAACCGAAATCACGCCGGAAAACTACCGCGAAACGGTGTGGAAGCTTCCCGCGGCGGATTTGTTATACGTGGGCGCCGCCACAAAAAAGCAGCTGCAACGGCTCGGCATAAAAACCATCGGCGACCTTGCAAACGCCGACGAAGCGCTTTTAAAAAACAAACTGGGCAAACGCGGCGCGGTGCTGCGCGCCTTTGCCAACGGCGCCGACGATTCTCCCGTGCTTAACGTGGCGGAGGAGCGGAACATCAAATCCGTCGGCAATTCACTCACCGCCTGCCGCGATTTCGAAACGCCGGAGGACGTAAAAGCCGTGCTCGCGCTGTTATCCGACGCGGTATGTTCACGGCTTCGCGAAGCGGGCGCCCGCGGCGGCGGAGTTTCTATAAGCGCGCGCTCGTCCGCGCTCGTCGTTTACCGTAAACAGGGGAAGCTGCCGCGCGAAACCTCGCACGCGCCGGACGTAGCCAAAAAGTCGTTCGAACTTTTCGCCGCGGTATACCCGTGGCAGGAGAGCGTGCGCAGCGTGGGCGTCGTCGTGTACGATCTGAAATTCGGCGAAACGCAGACGGATTTTTTCGGCTTGATCGACGGCGAAACGTGCGGCGCTGCCGAAAAGAAAAAGCGGCTGGACGCGGCTGTGGATAAACTGCGCGAAAAATACGGCAACGCCGTCATACGGCAGGCAATCGTTTTAAAAGATAAGCGGCTGAGCGGCGCGGATATCAAAGCCGAGCACACCGTTCACCCCGTATCGTTTTTCAAAAACGGCGTATAACGTCCGAAATCGTTCCGAAAGGGCGGAAAACCGAAGCAAAAAGGTTGATTTTGCGGCAAAAAAATGCTATAATAAAAACCTGTAAAGCAACAAACGGAGTATTTTCGCAATATGAACGACGAATTTTTTTCTTACGAACTGATTAAAACCGATTCGAAAACGGGCGCGCGCGCGGGGGTGCTGCACACGCCGCACGGCGATATAGAAACGCCCGTGTACATGCCCGTAGGCACGCAGGCAACGGTGAAAGGCGTATTCCCGCGCGATCTGAAAGAGGCGGGCTCGCAGATTATTTTATCCAACACCTACCACCTGTACATGCGCCCCGGCGACGAGCTTGTCAAAAAGGCGGGCGGCTTGCATAAATTCATGAACTGGGATCGCCCGATTCTCACGGACAGCGGCGGCTTTCAGGTGTTTTCGCTTGCCAAACTCAACAAAATCACCGACGCGGGCGTAGAATTTTCCTCGAACGTGGACGGCAGCAAACACTTTTTCACGCCCGAAAAGGCAATGCAGGTAGAAGAAAACCTCGGCGCGGACATCATTATGGCGTTCGATCAGTGCAGCGAATACGGCTACACGTACGATCAGTCGAAAGCGGCGATGCTTCGCACGGGCAACTGGCTGGAACGCTGCTACAAAGCGCACGAAGCAAGCGGCAGAAAGCAGCAGGCGCTCTTTCCCATCATACAGGGCAACGTGTTCAAAGATCTGCGCGGCGAAAGCCTGAAACGCTGCGAACCGTTCGTAACGCACGGCATCGCCATCGGCGGACTTTCGGTAGGCGAACCGAAAGAAATCATGTACGACGTCCTCGATTTTCTGCAGGATAAAATGCCCGGCGACGTTCCCCGTTACCTGATGGGCGTAGGCTCGCCCGATTGCCTCATCGAAGGCACGATCCGCGGCGTGGATATGTTCGACTGCGTTCTTGCCACGCGCATCGCGCGAAACGGCACGGCAATCACCTCTCACGGCAGAGTGGTTGTGCGCAACGGCAGATACAAAGAGGACTTCACCCCGCTCGATTCCGAGTGCGATTGCTACTGCTGCAAACACTACACGAAGGCTTATCTCCGCCACCTTGTCAACACGGGAGAAATGTTCGGCGCCATGCTTTTGTCGCTGCACAACATCACGTTCCTGCATAAACTGATGCACGGCTTGCGCGAGGCGATTTTAGGCGACTACGTTCTCGATTTCCGCAAGGAATTTTACGAAAAATACGGCGGCGAGGGCAAGTGGTAAAGGGATGGGCGCAGCCCTTACCCCCGGGGTTTTGCACCCCGTTTCGTGCGTGAGCGTTGTTTTGCCGCCTCGTAAATTTAAATCAACCCGGGGCAATATAACCCGAGTCGAAAACCGAAAACACTATGGAAAAACAAAAAAAGAAAAAAAGGCTTGTCAAACGCTTTTTCTCGTACTACAAGCCGTATAAAAAAGGATTTGTATTCGATTTGTTCTGCTCGTTCGTCATCGCGGCGTGCAATATGTTCTATCCGATGGTGGCGCGCGAAGTCATGAATAATTTCGTGCCCAACCGCAATTTAAACCTCATTATCGTGTGGGCGGCGGTACTTGCGCTCATCTACATTTTAAAAAGCATTCTCACGTATATCGTAACCTATTTCGGACACGTGCTGGGCGTAAAAATACAGGGCGATATGCGTCGAGAACTTTTCCGCCACGTGGAAACGCTTTCGTTTTCCTATTTCGATTCGCATAAAACGGGCGGAGTCATGTCCCGCATCGTCAACGATTTGTTCGAAGTTTCCGAACTGGCGCACCACGCGCCCGAAGATATTTTCAATTCGTTTTTATCCATCGTCGGCGCCGTCGTCATGGTATGCACGCTGCATCCGATTCTCGCGCTGATGATCGTTATCTACGTGCCGTTCATGGTGTTTTTCGCCGTCAAGGCGCGGCACAACATGTCGAAAGCCAGCGCGAAATCCAGAAAAAAAATCGCCGTGCTCAATTCCGAACTCGAATCGTCCGTTTCCGGCGTACGCGTAACGAAAGCGTACGACGCCGAAGAGAACGAAGATAAAAAATTCGATAAAGCCAACGGCGAATTCAAACGCGCCCGCGCGGAAATGTACAAAGCGATGGGCGTGTTCCAGTGCGGCATGTCCGCGTTCAACGATTTTCTGTACCTGTTCGCGCTTGTTTTCGGCTCTCTGTTCTGCTATTTCGGCATCATTACCGCGGCGGATTTAACGGCGTATATTCTGTACATCAATATGCTGCTTTCGCCGCTGCGCACGCTGATAGCCATGTTCGAACAAATCGACGAGGGCGCCACGGGCTTTAGGCGTTTCTGCGATCTCATGGATACCCCCTCCGAATACGAACCGGAACACCCCGTGAAAGCCGATTTAAACGGCGACGTCTGCTACGAAAACGTTTCGTTTTCCTATAAAACAAAAGAGGAAGCAGACGAGGACGAAGAAAAAACGACGGATGCGGAAGAGGCGGAACTCGGCGCGGGCGAAGCGGTACTCAAAGGCGTTTCGTTCACGGCGAAAAAAGGGCAGACGATTGCGTTCGTCGGTCCGTCGGGCGGCGGAAAAACCACCATCTGCCACCTGTTGCCGCGCTTTTACATGCGCGACGGCGGCAAAATCACCATCGGCGGCACCGATATCAACGACGTTTCCGCGCACGATCTCCGCAAAAACATCGCCGTGGTCGCGCAGGACGTGTTCCTGTTTTCTGGCACCATCCGCGATAACATCGCCTACGGCACCGAAAACGCCACGGAAGAAGAAATCATTTCGGCGGCGAAACGCGCGGGCGTGCACGATTTCGTGGTAAGCCTGCCGCACGGCTACGATACCGAGGCTGGAGAACGCGGCGTGAAACTTTCGGGCGGACAGAAACAGCGCGTTTCCATCGCGCGGGCGTTTCTGAAAAACCCGCCCATCCTCGTGCTGGACGAAGCCACCAGCGCGCTCGATAACGCCACGGAAATGCAGATTCAATCGGCGCTGAGCGAACTTTCGAAAGGCAGAACCACGTTCGTGGTGGCGCACCGACTTTCCACCGTGAAAAACGCGGACGAAATACTGGTGGTGGAAAACGGCAACATCACCGAGCGCGGCACGCACGAAACGCTCGCCGCGGGCAACGGTCTGTACGCGAAGCTGTACCGCTACCAGTTCCGCGAAAATTAAGCCGTACGGGTGAAAGTACGCATAAATTTTTTCATAACGCGCATACTTACGGCAAGCCCGGAAGAATCCGGGCGGTTACAGGGAGGAATGGAAAAGTTATGGAAAAATTTTTAATAGGGGCGCTCGTAGGCGGAATCGCAGGCGCGCTGGTCGTGTCCAACAACGCAAAGATGCGCACGCTCGTAAAAAAGGGTGAGGACGAACTCAAGGAAAAAGTCGGCTCGATGGTGGATGAAAAGCTTTCCGCCATGCTGAAAAAGTGCGACGACGCGAAAAGCGCCGCGCAGGAATCGCAGGCGGGCGAGCAGCAGGCGCAAGGCGGCGGCGAAAGCGCGCCGGGCGAATCCGCCGATAAAAAGAAAAGCAAAAAGAAAGATTCGAAAAAAGAATAAAAATACGGTGAAAATCGGCAAAAAAGCGGCGAAACGGTAGACAAACGCCGCTTTTTATGTTATACTGAATCAAATGGTTACAAAACGCATAGCGGCATTCGATATAGGCAATAAAAGAATCGGCGTGGCGATTTCCGATCCGTTCGGCGAATACGCAATGCCGTGCGATACATACGTGCGCACGGGGCGGCTTTCCGAGGACGTTACGGCGGTTGCAAAGATTGCTGAAGAAAAGGGCGCGCAGGCAATCGTGTGCGGCTTGCCCGTCAATGCGGACGGCTCGGAAAGCGCACAGACGGCGCGCACGCGCAGATTTATCGAAATTTTAAAAAAAGAAACGGCGTTGCCCGTATTCGAAGAGGACGAACGCTACACCACGCAGGCGGCGAAAGAAACGCAGATCGCGGCAGGCGTGGGGCGCAGGGATAAGAAGAAAACCATCGATTCCATCGCGGCTTCGTATATTTTAGAAAGGTATCTGTTAAAAAAGAAGAAAGAGGAAAAAATTATGAAAAAAGAAGAGCAATTCGAAGAAAACGAAGAAGAACACATCATCACTCTTACGGACGACGAGGGCAACGAAGTGGAATATTACCATATCGCCACGTTGCCGTACAAAGGGGAAACGTATTGTTTCTTCCAGAAAGCGGAACCGGAAACGGAAGAAGAGGAAGAAGAGGTGGTGATTTACCGCCTTTCCGGCGAGGACGAAAACGCCGAACTGCAACCGCTGGAGGACGACGCGCTGATGGACGAAGTCTTTGCGGAATTCTGCAAAGAATACGAAGCGTACGAAAACAGCGACGAAGCGGCAAAACTCGACGGCGCCGACTGATTTAGCCTCATTTCTCGGCTTCCCCTTAGGGGGAAGCTGTCTGCGAAGCAGACTGAAGAGAACAATCCCTGATATAGCCTTCCCCTTGGGGGGAAGGTGTCGCCGAACGGCGACGGATGAGGGGCAGTCAGATAACGAACAGTTTGTTATAAACCGTTCGAAATCAGAATTCCGCCTCCGCTACCCGGCTTCCCCCTGTCGGGGAAGCTGTCTGCGAAGCAGACTGAAGAGGACAATCCCTGATATAGCCTTCCCCTTGGGGGGAAGGTGTCGCCGAACAGCGACGGATGAGGGGCAGTCAGACAACGAACAGTTTGTTATAAACCGTACGAAATCGGAATTCCGCCTCATCACCCGGCTTCCCCCTGTCGGGGAAGCTGTCTGCGAAGCAGACTGAAGAGGACGTATCTTTCAAATCCCGCCCCCCACATGGCAACTTCCGCAACAAATATTCCAAAAGAACGGCATATCAAAAAAATCCGCGCCGTCTTTTCCCTTATTCCATTCAATCGGTTCTCCGAAGCGAAGTGAGGCTTTTCTGATGTTACATGCACTCAAAGAAAAATTCAAAGAGAGTTTATCCTCGGTATTGCCGGTGGCGCTTATCGTCGCAATTTTAGCGGCGACGGTTGCCCCCGTCGATTCGGGGATTTTTTTGTCGTTCTGCGCAGGCGTTCTGCTGCTTGTTCTCGGCATGGGGCTGTTCACGCTGGGCGCCGATTCCTCCATGCTGGAAATCGGCAAAAAGGCGGGCGCGAAACTTACGGAAAGCAAAAAAATCTGGCTTATCGCGTTTGTCAGTTTCGTTATCGGCGTTATCGTAACGGTGGCGGAGCCGGATTTGCAAATTCTCGCCGCGCAGGTAGAAGGCATTAAACCGATGGTTTTAATTCTTTCCGTCGCCGCGGGCGTGGGCATTTTTCTGACGGCGGCGATGCTGAGAATCGTTTTCGGTATTTCCTTTAAAATCATGCTCGCCGTGCTGTACCCGCTGGTATTCGTGCTTGCGCTGTGCTTTGTGGATAAAAGTTTCTGGGCGCTTGCGTTCGACGCGGGCGGCGTTACCACGGGCCCGATGACGGTGCCGTTCATCATGGCGCTCGGCGTGGGCGTGGCGGCGATACATAAAGGCAAAAAAGGCAACGATTCGTTCGGGCTCGTCGCGCTGTCCAGCATCGGTCCCGTCATCGCCGTGCTCATTCTCGGCATGCTTTTCGAAGTGAGCGGAAAAGATCTCGGCGCCTCGGTGGTCGCGCCGGAAACCACGCGCAATGTTCTGAAAGATTACGGTGCGGGGCTTGCGGAATATTTAAAGGAAGTAGGGCTGGCGCTCTCGCCCATCGCGGCGTTTTTCCTGTTGTTCCAGCTGTTCACGCGCGCCTTTACGAAGCGTCAGGCAATCAAAGTGGGCGTAGGGCTTATATACACGTTCGTCGGGCTCACGCTGTTTCTCACGGGCGCCAACGTCGGTTTCATGCCCGTCGGCGCAAAGATGGGCGAAACGCTCGCAAAAATCGCGGGCGGCCGGCTGCTCGTCCCCGTCGGCGCAATCATCGGCTATTTCATTGTGGCGGCGGAACCTGCCGTGTATGTGCTCAATAAAGAAGTGGAACATACCAGCGCAGGCGCCGTTTCGGCAAAGGCGATGAACCGCGGACTCTGCGCGGGCGTGTCGTTCGCCGTGGCGCTGGCGTTTTTCCGTATCATCGCGGGCTTCAACATCATGTGGGTGCTGGTGCCGGGCTATGCCGTCGCGCTGATTTTAATGATATTCTGTCCGTCGATGTTCACGGGCATCGCGTTCGATTCGGGCGGCGTGGCAAGCGGCGCCATGGTGTCCTCGTTCGTGCTGCCCATGGCAAAGGGCGCCTGCGAAATGCTCGCGCCGGGGCAGACGATGACGCTCGCGTTCGGCTCGGTCGCGCTCGTCGCGCTCGCGCCGCTCATCTCCATCCAGATACTCGGCGTAACATACAAACGCAAAACGGCGATTTATAAACGCACGTTTTTAAGCGAAGAGGATACCTTCCTCAATTTCGAAGTGGATTGACGGGGAAACGAATATGGAAAAAGACAAAACGGTATTAAAAAAACTGCAATCGAAGAAGTCCGCGCGGGCGGCGGAACGCACGGGAAACGGCGCGGCGGAACGCGGCGGCAATTTAAAAGCGCTCGTCGGAATTTTATCCCTGCGCGACGCGGAAAAGCTCACGGAGCTCATCAATGCGTCCTGCGCGGCGCTTTCTTACGAAGCGGACGCGAAAGGCACCGCGCGCAGCTCGGTTCTCGATTATCTGGGCTTGGGCGAAACGGATAAAAAAATCGTGGTATCTCTATTCCCGGAACGCGCTGAAAAAGCGGTGCTCGAAGAAATCCGCGAAAACATGTCGCTGTATCTGGCGGGAAAAGGAATCTGCTTCACGGTGCCTCTTACGGGCGCGTCGGCAATCGTGGCGAACGCTTTGAAAAAAAGCGTTTCCGATACGGAAAAAAACGGAGGTAAAAAAGTGAAAAAGCAAAGAGAGTATACGCTCATCGTAACCGCAATGCAAAAGGGTTTTGCCGAAGAGGCGATGGAAGCCGCGCGCACGGCGGGCGCCGCGGGCGGCACGGTACTCACGGCGGCAACGCTCGGCGATAAAAAGGCGGAACAGCTTATCGGCGTAACGCTGCAGAAAGAAACGGACGTTTTGCTGATTCTTGCCAAAAACGACGGCAAAGACGCGATTACCGAAGCGATTTTGAAAAAAGTCGGCTTAAAAACGGACGGCGGCGGCGTCGTTTTCACGCTTCCCGTCGATAATCTCGTCGGCGTGGGCGGCGTGGGGCTGCGTTCTCCCGAAAAAACCGCGGAAGAAGACAAAACCGCGGATGCGGAATAAGACGAATCATTCCGAAAAAAACAAAAGCCGAACGGGAATTGTGTCGAAAAAGTTTACAATAAGTGAAAAAAAATCACAAAAAAAAGTTTTTTTCTTTTTTTTTCGGGCTTGCGTTTGACAATTCCGAAGAAGTGTGGTATAGTGTAGACAAGCTCGTGAGGGCAAACAAAACTCCATAACGTAAAAGCCGATATATGTTCCCTGAAGTGGTGGGAATGTCTCTACCGCAGTACCCGAAAACCAACTGCGACTATCGAGCGGTTTTTCCTTTTTCTTTTTTTCGTAAAGGAAAGGGGAGAAACGGTATTGGCGAAGAAAACCGTGTTTTCTCGCCTTTTATTTTTTTTGCAGGCTCGGAAAAGCAGGCGGCTGAAAAAAACGTCGGGATCACGAAGGAGAGGGTTTTACGAAATGAAAGCGTTGGAAGAAAAAATACTCAAAGAAGGGCAGGTGCTCCCGGGCAACGTCCTGAAAGTCGGTTCGTTTCTCAATCAGCAGGTAGACGCGGTATTTTTAAAAGAAATGGCGAAAGAAACGCGCCGCCTGTTTTCAGACGAGCGCATCACGAAAGTGCTCACGGTAGAAGCTTCCGGCATCGCGTTCGCCACGGCGGTGGCAATGGAACTTGGCGTGCCCATGGTCTTTGCGAAGAAGCATCCTTCCGCAAACGTATCGGGCGAGCAGTACAGCGCGGCGGTATATTCCTACACGCACAAACAAACCTACAACGTGGCGGTAACGAAAGATTATCTTTCTGCTGCCGACAGAGTGTTGATTACCGACGATTTTCTTGCCGGCGGCAACGCTTTGAAAGGGTTAATCGATATAGCGAATCAGGCGGGCGCCGAGGTTGTGGGGTGCTGCGCGGAGATTGAAAAGGGTTTTCAGGGCGGCGGCGACGAGCTGCGCGCGAAGGGCTATAAAGTGGAATCCCTTGCAATCATCGAAAGTATGAACGAAAGCGAAATTTCGTTCAGAAAATAAAAACGTATTAAATTTTTTAGCCTGAGGCGAAAAAACGTCCGGGCAAAGGAGAAAAAATCTATGAAGAAACTTGTATCTCTGGCTCTTTCGGCTGTGATGGCATGCGGCGTTACCGCCGCGCTTGCGGGATGCGGCGAGGAAAAATCCTCCTTCGAAAAGGTAAACAAAGCGGACCTTAAAGTCGGTCTTATCACGCTTCACGATACCTCTTCCACGTACGATAAGAACTTCATCGACGCGATGTACGAAGCGGCTGAAAACAAAGGTCTTACGAAAGAACAGGTACTTCTTGTAACCGGCGTCGGCGAAACCGAAGCTTGCTACAATGCGGCGAAAAATCTTGCTTCGCAGGGCTGCCAGGCAATCTTCGCCGATTCCTTCGGGCACGAAGATTTCATGATTCAGGCCGCGCAGGAATATTCGAACGTCCGTTTCTGCCACGCTACCGGCACGAAAGCGCACACGCTTGATATGAAGAACTTCTCCAATGCGTTCGCTTCCATTTACGAAGGCAGATACCTTGCCGGTATCGCCGCAGGCATGAAGCTCAACGAAATCGGTTCTACCGCTGCCGATCACGTAATGGGTTACGTAGGCGCGTTCCCTTACGCCGAAGTTGTTTCCGGTTACACCTCTTTCTATCTCGGCGCTAAATCCGTTTGCCCCGACGTTACCATGAAGGTTCGTTACACCGGTTCCTGGTACGATACCGATATCGAACACGATACCGCCGAAACGTTGATCCAGAAAGACGGCTGCAAGCTGATTTCCCAGCACGCCGATTCTTACGGCGCTCCCAACGCCTGCGAAGAAAACAAAGTGCCCAACGTTTCCTACAACGGCAGCACCAGGGAGCAGGGCAAAAACACCTACATCCTTTCTTCCAGAATCAACTGGGCTCCTTATTTCGAATACATGATCGACTGCACGATGAACGGCGAAAGAATCGACGCCGACTGGACGGGCACGATCGCTACCGGTTCGGTAGAGCTCATCGACCTCAACACTTCCGTTGCTGCGAAAGGCACGCAGGAGGCGATTGACGCGGCTAAGAAAGAACTTGAAAACGGCACCCGTTTCGTATTTGCCGATTTCACTTATGAAGGCGGCAAGACTCTTACGGCAGACCTCCTTGCGGACGTTGATACGGACGATAAGTACACTCGCGATACGAAGGTTGTGGAAGAAAAGAACGGCAAGCTGGTATTCATGGAATCCAAGTTCCGCGCCGCTCCTTACTTCGATTTGAGAGTAGACGGCATCACCGAACTTCAGAATGCCGCTAACTAATCTGAAAAAATATTGAACATAAAGGAAAGGGCGGAGATTTTCTCCGCCTTATCCTGCTTTTTTAAATGATTTTTTCTGTCCGTCTTATCGGATAGGCTCAACGGAGGTAGCGCGTGGAAAGAGAAATTGCGCTGGAAATGAGAGGCGTTTCGAAGTATTTCGGAAGCGTCGTGGCAAATAAAAACGTAAATCTCAAAGTGTATAAAGGAGAGATTTTGGCCGTGCTCGGCGAAAACGGCAGCGGCAAAACCACTCTGATGAACATGATTTCGGGCATTTATTTCCCGGATGAAGGGCAAACGTTCGTCGGCGGCGAAGAGGCGGTCATCCGCTCCCCGCAGGACGCGTTCGCGTATAAAATCGGCATGATTCACCAGCATTTCAAACTGGTGGACATATTCACCGCCGCGCAGAACATCGTTCTCGGCGTGAAAAACGAACCGAAACCCGTAGACGATAAAAAGAACGCTTTTTCGAAGTTTTTCGCGAAAATCGGCAGAAAAATGGAAAGCGGCCTGTACAAAAAAAAGGAAGTCGCCGCGCAGGTGAAAGAAATCGCCGATAAGTACGGCTTCGAAATCGATCCCAATAAAAAAATTTACAATATGTCCGTCTCGGAAAAACAGACGGTGGAAATCGTAAAGGTGTTATACCGCGGCGCCAACGTGCTCATTCTGGACGAGCCCACCGCCGTTTTAACCCCGCAGGAAACGGAAAAACTGTTCGCCGTGCTCCGTAAAATGAAAGAGGACGGCAAGTCCATCATCATCATTACCCACAAACTCAACGAAGTGCTTGCCGTATCCGATCGCGTGGCGATTTTAAGAAAGGGCGAATCCGTGGGCGAAATCGCTACGAAAGACGCCGACGAAAACAAACTCACCGAATTGATGGTGGGCAAGAAAGTGGCGCTCAATATCGAACGCAGCACGCCCGAAAATTGCGAGGACAGGCTGGAAATCAAAGGCCTGAATGTAAAGAACCATGACGGCGTAAAGGTACTGGATAACGTTTCGTTCACGGCAAAATCGGGCGAAATTCTCGGTATCGCGGGCATTGCGGGCAGCGGGCAGAAAGAACTGCTGGAAGCCATCGCCGGCTTGCAGAAGCTGGAAAGCGGCGATATGATTTTCCACAACCCCAAAAAGGATAAGCCCGTAACGTTCTTCCACAAAGATCTGCACCGCGTGAAAGAGCTGGCGAAAGAGGGCGCGTTCCGCTACGAAAACGGCGAAACCGTCGATTTTACGGGCAAAACGGATAAAGAAATCAAAGAACTCGTCAACGCGGGAAAAGTGCTTTTCAAAGAGGACGAAATCATCGATCTGAAAGATAAAACGCCTCTGCAAATCCGCGAACTCGGTATTCGCCTTTCGTTCGTTCCCGAAGATCGCCTCGGCATGGGGCTCGTCGGCAATATGGACATCGTGGATAATATGATGCTCAGAAGTTACCGCAAGGGCAATTCCGTGTTCCTCGATCGCAGCAAACCGGGAAAACTGGCAGACGAAATCATCGAAGAACTGGAAGTGGTTACGCCCTCGGCGCATACGCCCGTAAGAAGGCTTTCGGGCGGCAACGTGCAGAAAGTGCTGGTCGGGCGCGAAATCGCTTCCGCGCCGAAAGTTTTAATGGCGGCGTACCCCGTACGCGGACTCGACATCAATTCGTCGTACACCATCTACAATCTTTTAAACAAGCAGAAAGAAAACGGCGCGGCGGTCATTTTCGTCGGCGAAGATCTCGACGTGCTCATCGAACTGTGCGATCGGATTCTCGTCATCGGTTCCGGCAAGGTTACGGGCATCGTAGACGGCAGAACCGCAAACAAGAGCGAAATCGGTCTGCTGATGGTAAAAACGGAATCCGCCGGAAACGGCGACGGCGTGAAGGAGGCTGTCAATGACTGAATCGACAACGAAGAAAGTAAAAGAACCGCTGTTTCATATCACGAAGCGCGCGTCGATGCCGTTCTGGAAAGCGGCGGGAATCCGCGTCCTTTCCGTGCTTGCCGCGGTGATTATCTGCAGCGTCATGAGCACGATTTTAATCGGACGCAACCCGTTCGCTATTTTCGGCTCGTTCGTAAAGGGCATTTTCATCGATCCGTGGACGCTTCTTCAGGATACCGCTTTGTTGCTTGCGTTCGGGCTTGCCATCGTTCCCGCGTTCCGTATGAAATACTGGAACATGGGCGCCAACGGTCAGGTGCTGATGGGCTGTCTTGCGGCAATTTATTGCATGATCAACGTGCCGGATGAAGTGCCGGGGGGCGTGGTGATTATCATCATGCTGCTTGCGGCAATCGTCGTCAGCGTTATCTGGGCGGCGATTCCCGCAATTTTCAAAGCGCTGTTCAACACCAACGAAACGCTGTTCACGCTGATGATGAACTACATCGCCGCGGGGCTGGTAAACCACTTCTGCTATAAGCAGACGAAGTATCAGAAAATCAATATCGGTATCGTCAATCTGATGAGCAAGCGCGCCTGGCTGCCGCAGCTCGGCAACAAATATCTGCTGCCCATTCTGATTGTCGCGCTGATGACGGCGTTCGTGTTCGTGTACATGAAGTACAGCAAGCACGGCTACGAAATCGAGGTGGTGGGCGAAAGCGCCAACACGGCGAAATACGTGGGAATCAACGTAAAAAAAGTAATCATCCGTACGCTGGTGTTATCGGGCGCCATCTGCGGCGTTATCGGCTTTTTGTACGCCGGCGCCATTTCCCACACGGTATCGGAAAAAACGGCTACGCTCGGTTTCACCGCCATTCTTATCGCGTGGCTCGGCAAATTCAATCCGCTGATTATGATCGGCACGGCGCTGTTCGTGGTGGTCATGCAGACGGGCACGGGGCAGATCAATACGGATTTCTCTCTCGGCAGCACCGATTTTTCCAATATGATTATCGGTATCGTGTTCTTCTTCGTCATCGGCTGCGAATTTTTCATCACCTATTCCATCAAAGCGGCGGGCGGCTGGAAAGAATTTACCGCGAAAGCGGGAAAAATTTTCAAACGCAAAAAAACGGCTGAAACGACGCAGGGCGCCGGCGAAGCCGCAAACGAAACGGATCGGCAGACGGAGGACGAAAAGAAATGATTATCAGTTTACTTGTAAAAGCCATTCGCATGGGCACCATTTTCCTTTTCGGCAGCACGGGCGAAACGGTCATGGAAAAATCGGGGCATCTGAATCTCGGTATTCCGGGCATCATGTGCATGGGCGCGTTCGGCGGCTGCTGGGGCGTATCCGTTTATATGTCGGCGATCGGCGACGGCACGCCCGTGGGATTTGTTCTGGTGCTTACGGCGCTGTTGTTTTCGGCGCTCGTGTCGTCGTTCGGCGCGTTGATTTATGCGTTCCTTACGGTTACGCTCCGCGCCAACCAGAACGTAACGGGGCTTGCGCTCACCACGTTCGGCGTAGGTTTTATGAAGTTCTTCGGCACAAGAATCAATTCGGATTACCTCATCCGCGCGCACAAGAGCTTCAAAAATTTCTTTACGTTTTCGGATAAGCTCGGTTCGTTCGGCGAAATATTTTTCTCGCACGGCGTCATGGTATATCTTTCCATTTTTCTCGCGCTGTTTGTTTGGTACTACCTGTTCAAAACAAGAAAAGGGTTGCAACTTCGCGCCATCGGCGAAAATCCCGCCACGGCGGACGCCGTAGGCATCAACGTGGAAAAGTACAAATACCTTTCCATCATCGCGGGGTGCGTCATTGCCGGCTTCGGCGGCTTGTATTACGTCATGGATAAGTCGAACGGCACAACGTTTGTGGAAGCGCCCATCGAATCGTTCGGCTGGCTTGCCGTCGCGCTTGTTATCTTCACGTTGTGGAAGCCGAACTACGCCATTCTCGGTTCGATTATTTTCGGCGCGTTGTCCGTGGCGTCCAGCGTGTTTACCATTCCGCTGAAGATGATTAAACTCTTCGACGTGGTGCCTTACGTCGTAACGGTGCTTGTGCTTATCGTTACCAGCGTAATGGACAGCAAGGAAAATCAACCGCCCGCGGCACTGGGACTTGCCTACTTCCGCGAAGATCGTTAAAAACCGATAAAAAAGTGTAAAAAAAGCAGTCTTTTTTGTATGAAAAAGGCTGCTTTTTGTATGTATTTACGCCGTATTTACGCCGTTTTTGCGCTGTTTTGAAGTGATTTTGCCCTCATTTTGCTTATTTTTTCCGTATTTTTGCACGTTTTTATCGCCTTTTTTCGCTAAAAATCTGCCGAAAAGGCATTTTTTTATGCCGTTTTTTCTGCTATAATCGTATGTGAAATGCGTTTGCGGGCGCAATGACGCGGAGGGCGGGCAGACGATGCAGGTGTACATAGAATATGCTTTTATCGAAAATTTTCTGCTGGATTCCATGCTGCTTTTTCTGGCGTTCCGCAGCACGAAAACCCGCGTGCGGGCGCTTCCCGCGGTGTGCGCCGCGTCGTTCGGCGCCGCGTTTGCCTGCGTGTTCGCGCTGATTTCCGTTCCGTACGCCGCAGCGTTTTTCATCAAAGTTTCGGCAGGCGCGCTGATGTGTTTTTTCGCGCGGCTGAAAAGCCCGAAAGTGTTTTTTACGCTTTCAACAACGGAGAAAAAAGCCTGTTTTTGTGCGTTTTTACGCTTTTTATGCGTGTTTTTTCTGCTTTCGGCGTGTCTGGCAGGGGTGTTTTTTGCCATCGATTATACGGGCGCGGCGTTGAAAGCCTGGCAGATTCCCGTGTGCGTTTTCTTTGTTTTTGCCTGCGTTACGGGGGCGAAAAGACTGTTTAAAGCGCAGAAAACGGCACGCTTTATCCGCCGCTGCGAACTTCGCGCCGACGGAAAAACGCGCGGCGTAGAGGCGTACGGGCTGATCGACAGCGGCAACCGCGCCGTGGCGGGAGACGGAGCGCCGATTTGCTTTATTTCGCCGGAACTGGCTTTTTTGCTGTGGGACGGGCGTACGGAAACGCGCGATTTTACGATAAGCACGGTGAGCGGAACGAAAAAAATAAAAATTTTTTCGGGCACGCTTCTGATATATGAAGAAACGCAGGCGCATACAATAAATAAACGGTATTTCCGGCGGGTGTATTTTTCTCCTTCCGCGCACGTATCCGCGGGCGGAAAAGGCGGATATTCCGTGCTGCTGCCCGCTTGTTGTGCTTCGGTAATGGAGGAGGCTGCGGCGCAGGGAACGGAAGCGAGCGCGGCGGAGCGCCGGAGGATAACGGCGGAAGTAAATACGGCGGAGGAGAAACCGCCGGAAGAAATCGCCGCGGGAAAGGCGACGCAGGGAAAAGGAACAAAAACGGACGAGGTATAAGGCGTTGAAATTTATAGAAGTGTTACGGAGTTTTTTACGCAGGATAGACGCAGAGGACGCGGTGGATTACGTATGCGGCACGGAAGCGCTGCCGCTGCCTTTTTCGCCGCAGGAAGAACGCGAGATGCTGGAGAAACTGGAAAAGGGCGAAGAGAGAGAAGCCGATAAAATCAAGGGCGAGTTGATCAAGCACAATCTGCGCCTTGTGATTTATATCGCGCGGAAATTCGATAACACGGGCGTGGACGGCGACGATCTGGTTTCGATTGGCACGATAGGCTTGATCAAGGCGATCAATTCGTTCCGCTCGGATAAAAACATCAAGCTTGCCACATACGCTTCGCGGTGCATAGAAAACGAAATTTTAATGTATTTACGGCGGACGGCGCGCCTGAAAAGCGAGGTTTCGTTCGACGAGCCTCTGAATACGGATTTCGAGGGAAACGAACTGCTGTTATCGGACGTGATGGGTACAAGCGCGGAAAGCGTGTACGGCGGCGTGGAGGACCGCGCGGAAAAGGAACTGTTAAAGGACGCACTGACGAAACTTTCGGAGAGAGAACGCAAAATTATGTTTTTGCGCTTCGGCCTTTCCGGCGGCGAAGAAATGACGCAGAAGGACGTGGCGGATATGCTGGGAATTTCGCAGAGCTATATTTCGAGATTGGAAAAAAAGATTATTCAGCGGCTGAAAAAGGAAATTTCGAAAATGGTGTGATTTACGGCGGCGAAAAAAGCGACTGATTCCGCCGCGAAGTCGGCGGCGAAAATCACGGTGCGCGCGCCCGAAATTTGCTTTCCGGCGCGTTTTTGTAAATTGTTGCCGAGATGTTTCCCGAAACGTCTGACTTTTTTTAATTCGCACCGAATGGACGATGCGAATTTTTATACTCGGAAATCATGCTTCCTGTAAAAGACGAAAATTTATGTGATTGTATTCATAAATATTCTTAAGATTTTACAATTTGGTTTCGACGGCGGTTTTGCGGTAAACGGCGGGAGTGGCGCCGAACGCTTTGCGAAATTCGCGGATAAAGTATGAGGGCGAAGAGTAGTTCAGCGCTTCCGCCACCGCTTCGACGGACTTATCGGGGCGGGAGATGAGATAGTTCGCCGCTTTTTTCAGCCGCACGGTATTTCTGCACCGGGTAGAAGGTTTCGGCGAAGTCGGAGAACTGCTTTTCGAACGAGAAGTGCATGGAAAACATGGACACGCCGCCGTTTTCGGGAATGGGATTGCTTACCGGTAAACGCATGTACGAGGACGGTGCGAACGTAGTACTCGTCGATTGCGACGGAGCGGCGCTCGAAAACGTTAAAAGCGAGTTTACGGGCGGCGGCAGAAAAACAAAAAGCGTTTATTGCGGAAGTACACGAAGCGAGCGGCGAAGTGCTTGTGTCGGCGCACGTCGGAACTATGCTTACGCGCACGCAAGGCGCGGATCTTGCGAAAGAAATCGAGAGCCGAGGTGCGGACTACGTCAAGATTATCGTTTGCGCGCAAAGTATGGACGACGTTGCGGAGATTTACGATACGATCCGCGAACTTGAGCGTACGTTGAATAAGCCGTTTTTGTATCAGACGTACGGGCTTTACGGCAAACTCGTGCGCCCTACGGCGTGGATGTTCGGCTCGGGCATGATGCTTTGCCACAATCGCTACACAGAATTGTCCAACAAGGAAAAACCGCTTATCGCGGACGTCAGACGCGTGAAAGAATTATTGTTTTCGAAGAAATACGGAAAATGAAAGCAATGCCTGTAGAAGAAGCCGAAGCTGCGCACGACCTTCTGTATTCGGGCAAAAAAACACTTAAAAGGCGAGCGTTTATTTTATAAGCGTTTTGCCTTTTTTCGTATAAAAGCGCATAGAAACAAGAATAATACTCATACTTTCGTGTATGCCGCGAAGTGCCGCAGCAATGAATATCCGGACGGTTGCTCCGCATCGGCTGCTTCGTATCGACTGCCGGCGTTGCAGGAAGCGATTCGCTACATATCTTATAGGAGGCGGACGTATGCAGAAAGTAGAGATATGCGGCGTAGATACGGCGGGGCTGCCGAAGCTTACCGCGCAGGAAAACGAAAAATTGATGCGCGAACTGAAGGATGGCGACGAGAGCGCCCGCGAAAAGTTTATCGTGGGAAATATGCGGCTGGTGCTTTCTTTGACGAAACGGTTCCGCGCGAAAAACGCGCAGGCGGACGATTTGTTTCAGGCGGGGTGCGTGGGGCTGATTAAGGCGATCGATAATTTCGACCTTTCGGTGGGCGTAAAGTTTTCCACGTACGCCGTGCCGATGACGTTAGCGTAAGGAAAAATTTCACGGCGCCGGCGGCGGAAATTATCGATGATTACGAAAGAAAGTCTTTTATTTCATGGGATTGAGAGCAGTTCTCGAAGCGGCGATTTACTGCCCGTAACGCGCCGGAATGCGCTTTTAAAGGCGGCTTTTTTGCTTGGTAACAGGGGTGAAAAAAGGGAAATTATCGCGGCGATAAGGGGGGCGGCGGAAATTCCGCTTGCCGTAAAATGGGACGCGGAAACGATTAAAGATTGTGTAGCGAATTATTATTTCGAAAACAATCGTTATCCGCGCGTTTTCGACCTTTGTTTGTTAAATTGTTTGCCGACGGCGGAAACAATTAAATATGTGTTCGGGGTGTCGGCGCAGCGGTGGCTGGACGGGTATCGATGTTTTGTCGTAGGGTTTGAAAGCGAGGCCGCGGGCGGGCAAGGAACGGGAAAACGGACGAAAAAAAAGATTGCGCGCGTAACGAGGAAACAGGCGTTGCTGGCGGCGGAAAGCGTTCTGGAAGGGGAAGAAAAGGAGCGCGTGCGCGAGATGATTGCGGAATACCCGATTGCGGAATGGAACGAGCGGAACGTGGCGGACGTGCTGATTTCGTTTTATGAAAAATACAATCGTGTGCCGGCGGAAAGAGAAATGAAAAATTCGTGCGAATTGCCGTATTACGGGATTTTTCGGTATCGGTTTCACACGACGTATCGCGCGTTTTTAAGGGAGTTTTTGCCGCCGCTGTATGAAATTTATTGCGGCGGCGCAAACGAACGGAACAATGCGGAAATTTCCGGAGCGGTTTCCGGCGCGGCGAAAAAACAAGGGGCGAAGAGCGCGGAAAGAAAGCGTAAGGCGGAAACGAAAAAGGGCGAGCCGAAACGAGGAAAGACGAAGTCGGGGAAAATCAAGTCGATTAAAATTATCCGATTGGATTTCGGCGGCAGTTTTTTCTTCCCTACGTGTTCGAACGTTCAGGACTATTATTTCTGGGAAGAAGAGAAAAAATACAAGGATACTTTTATTCTGGATTATTTTTTGAATAAGAGTGCGCGGAAAGCGCCCTGCGAAAGCTTGCCCGATAACGCTCCGGGGAACGCGCCCGAAAACGCCCCCGGTAAAGCCATTAAAAATGCGCAATGTAAAGCCATTAAAAATGCGCCCGCTAACGACACGGATAATGCGCCGGGTAACGCTTTAAAAAATGCGCCCGCTGCCGATACGGATAACGCGCCGGGTAACGCTTTAAAAAATGCGCCCGCTGCCGATACGGATAACGCGCCGGGTAACGAGCGGAAAGTTGCGCGGCATGGAAAGCCCTGCGGCTCGCGTTTCGCCGCTTGGGATAAATCTTGGGAAATCGCGCAAAAAACGGCGCGGCTTACGGAACGGGAAAACGCGCGGGAAAACGCGCGGAAAAACACGCCGTTGGACGATGAGATTCTTACTTTGTCAGACGGGCGGACGGGCGATCCGCCGTTTGATCCGACGGGCGGACGGAGAAATTTTCGGGGGAACGCGCGGTAGGTTGCGCAGAAAAATCGACGAATAGGCGGGAATCGTTTTTTGGTTTGGTTAGTACGGCCGAAATTCCGTTTCGCTTTGCAAGATGGCGAGAAGTTCGGGCATGACGTCTTGCTTTTTCTTGTTGCGGCAGTCGATTTTGAATGCGGCGGTGCTTTCTTTGTACACGCGATAGAAAATGAATTCTAAAAGTTTTGTGATGTCGAGATCGTGCGTTTCGGTTTCGTTGATTACGTAAATTGCCTGTAAAACGGCGTGAATTTCGTAGGTGTGGCGCATGGTTCGTTTTTCCATGGGGTTGTTCTCCTTTGTGATTTTATTGCGGTGCGGATTTTATTGCAACGCGGAGTTTATTGCAACGCGCTGACGGCGTTTAAATATTTTTTCCGGATGCGGATTTTGCGGCGATAGATTGTGGTGTAATCTACGTTGAAATAGCGTTTCATATCGATTAAACGCATGCCGCTCATCATCGCCAGCAGCGTTTCGTATTCGTAATCGGGTAACGCCATGTTTTTTATGATTTTATCGTACCGCTTGCAGGATTCTTCTTTGGATTGATTTTCGTATGGATCGATCGTAAGCTCGTTGTACGGCAGGGTTTTGTCCTCGTAACTGCCGACTTCGTATTTCGCGTTTTTTGTGTACTTCTTCCAAAGTATTCTGCCCATATGGCGGTAACAGGCGAGGCGTATCGGAAGGGGCTTTCCGAACTTTCCGATACAGAGATCGCCTAATTTCTTGCCTATAAATCGGCATAAAAAGCAGACGGCTTCTTCGGCGTAATCGTAGTCTTCGGAATACGGCTTTAAAATATCGTTGCGGCAGTAAACATCTTTATACAGGTTTTGATAAACGTAGTATAAATCGCGCGCGGAATGGATCATTCGCGTTCTTACCGAGCTTAAAGCAATCAGCTCGCCGATTTGGCGGATATTCTGTTCGGTGATTACGGTATCGTCGCTGAAACGATAGGTTTTTTGTTGTTGAATCATTAGTGGATTTTTCTCCTTGGTTTTGTTTTATTTTGCCTTTTCGGCAACCGAAAACAAGCACGGAGAAAATTTTTTTGTGCGCTTTTATATGTGGCGGATGGAGGGGAAGTCAACGAAACAGCCGAAAAATTGTTGCGTTTCGGGCGATACGTTGCAAAGCTTCGGCGACAATTTTTGCCGTTGATTTCCGCTTTTTTCCGTGCTACCTACTCCTTGCCCGAAAAGGCAAAAAAATGCGAAAACGGTAAAATTCGGATTGTAGTTTGTTAAACGATGACAATAATTTACAGTCGCGCGGACAAACGGCGATTTATTTTTGATTTTTTGATGAAAATGCTGTAAAGGGCTTGAAAAATAGTGAAATGTATGATATAATACAGTAAGATATTTTGTGTAAAGTGCATAAAAATTTTTGGGAATATAGCATGTTTCCGAAACACGAATTACACAAAATATTTAATATTTTTATCGGGCATACGTTGACGCCGGGCGTTTATTGACGGGGCGTTCGATGGTGCGCGTGTAAGCGATGCTCGGATATAATGAGGTGTATATCGGGGACGGTAAGTTGAGAGAACGGCGAACGCCTCTCGGGGACGATTACAAATTCGAGGAAGGAATGTAATGAATTATTTAATAGCAGTGGCTCACCCGGACGATGAAGTGCTCGGTGCAGGAGGAACGATACATAAACTGGTAAAAAACGGCGATAAAGTGGCGGTTTGCATAATGGTGAGCCAAGCCGCCGCGAGAGCGAATTTATCTGATACGTTAGAATTCGACGAGCAAAAAGCTCTGACTTTACTCGGCGTAGAAAAAGTGTATCGCGCGGACTTTCCAAACATCAAAATGAATACGGTGCCGCATCTTGATTTGGTGCAATTCGTAGAGAAATGTATCGAAGATTGGCAAGCTGACGCGATAATAACACATCATCCTTCCGATACAAATAACGATCATGCAATGACGAGTTGTGCCGTACAAGCCGCATCGAGGCTTTTCCAACGGAAAGAGGGTGTCCCTCCGTTAAAACTTTTAATGTATATGGAGGTGCCGTCATCAACCGAATGGTCGTTAGACTCATCATCGAATAGGTTTACGCCGAATTATTTTGTAGAAATCGGGGAAGAAGGAATACAAATAAAGATTCAGGCTTTGTCTGAGTATAAAGGGGTAATGCGGAAATATCCGCACCCCAGATCGATAGAGAATATAAAAGGGCTGGCTACATATCGCGGAGCGCAGTCCGGTTGTAAATATGCAGAAGCGTTTGAATGTATTTTTATGGCGAAAAGGTGAGCTTTATGTACAAACATTTTTTTAAAAGGCTGTTAGATGTTTTTCTGTCGCTGATAGCGATAGTGGCTTTATCGCCTTTATATCTCGTACTGTTGATTTGTGTTCTTATAGGAATGGGACACCCGATTTTGTTTTCGCAAGAGCGAATCGGAAAAAATGGCAAGACGTTTAAATTATATAAATTCCGATCAATGACGAACGCAAAGGATGAGAGCGGAAATCTGCTTCCGGAAAAGGAAAGGTTGACAAAATTTGGCATATGGCTGAGATCTTCTTCGTTGGATGAGCTACCGGAATTGTTTTCGATATTATTAGGAAAAATGTCTTTTGTTGGACCGAGACCGTTGCCGGTATATTATGATCCGTTTTTTTTGCCGAATGAACGAGAAAGACATTCAGTGAGAGGCGGTTTGATTCCTCCGGACGGATTATGCGGAGAGGAGACGACAACATGGGAAGAACAATTTGAGTATGAAATATATTATGTAAAAAACATTTCTTTTTTCTTGGATTGTAAAGTGATTTTTGCAACCTTCAAAATCCTACTCAAGAGAGTGAAAAATAATTACGGAGCAGATGATAGACCGCATTTGAGCCAATATCGAGCCGATATGATGGCACGAAAAGAAGACTTGGATAAGGAACAAGCAGTAGCGAAAGAAGTTGCTACTACGGAGAAATAAGATGGGATTTTTTTTAACCGAGGAAAAAGTACAAAAATTAGTTGATGAATTTAATTCGCCGCTTTATGTATTTGATAAAAATGGGTTTATTAAGAATTACTTCGCATTATTTAATAGCATGAGGGCTATATATCCTAATTATCAAATCGCGTATTCTTATAAGACAAATTATACTCCGTATATTTGCAAATTAGTGAAAGATATGGGCGGATATGCAGAAGTTGTTTCGGATATGGAGTATTGTTTGGCGAAAAAAATTGGTTATAGTGAAGATAAAATTATATACAATGGTCCCGCAAAAGGAACGAAGATGTTTGAAAATATGATTGGCGGGGGAATGGTTAATATTGATAATCTTCAAGAAGCATATAAAATTGCGGAATTTGCAAAAGAAAATAAGGCTCAAATTTCTGTTGGTATAAGAGTAAATATTGATTTTGATGATGGTTTTATTTCTCGTTTCGGCGTGGAAGTTGGAAGTGATGATTTTAATTCTATAGTATCGACGCTATCTGATGCGGGGGTTGAAATAAATGGGTTGCATTTTCATCTTAGTCGGCATCGAGAACTTTCTACATGGGCGAAAAGGACTAATTGGTTAATAAAAATCGCGGATCAGTTTTTGAAAAAAAATTTAAAATATATAAGTCTTGGAAGTGGAATGTATGCCGATATGGAAACTGAATTGAAAGAACAATTTCATTCCGTTCCTTCTTATGAGGAATATGCTCAGGTGACAATGCAACCGTTTTTCGAACATTACGGTAAAGATGGACCGATTGTATTTACTGAGCCTGGGACTACACTTGTTGCTCGATATATTAGTTTTATTTCCAAAGTTTTATCAATAAAAAAAATTAAAGATAAAACGTTTGCTTGTATGGATGGAAGTTTTGAAAATTTGGGTGAAATATGTACGATAAAAAATATCCCCGTGAAAAAAGTTTTGAGTGGGCATGGTGAGAGAGCTGTGAATGTTGATTTGGTAGGATATACCTGCTTAGAACAAGACGTGATGCGCAAAAACTATGATCAACCGATTGCTATTGGTGATGTTTTGGTTTTTGGAAATGTCGGTGGCTATTCGATAGTATCTAAACCGCCATTTATTCAACCGAACTGCTCAATGGTTGAAGTTTGTGGTGATGATTTTAAAAAAATCATGCGAGGTGAAACTTTTGACGATGTTTTTTCCAAATTTAGCTATATAGAAGAAGATGGAGAAAAGTTATGAAGGAGATTACTGTTTTAAGTACCGCTTGCGGTGCAATGTTTATGCCTGGATTTTTTAACTGCTTGAAGAATAATGGTGAACGAAAAATTAGAATTGTTGGAGTAGATATCGTTGATAATCCTTTTATGGGCGATTTGATAGATAAATATTACAAAGTTCCAAGGTATACTGACCCATCTTATATCAAAACTTTAATTGAAATCTGCAAGCAAGAAAAAATTGACATTTTTTTTCCTCATATTTCTATGGAGCTGCCTATAGTGCTTGAAAATATTGACTGTTTTAACAAAATAGGAGTTAATGTTGCTATTACGGACAATCAAACACTAAATGTTGCAAACAATAAGCACAAATTATATGAGCATATGTCCTTAATAGGATTGCCTGTTCCGGAATATTACAGAATATCAAATTCGGAGGATTTTTTACAATATGCAAAGAGACTTGGATTCCCGGATAGAAATGTTGTTGTTAAATTGACTGAAAGTAGCGGTAGCAGAGGGGTGAGAATAGTTAAACACAATCTTTCGAGAAGAGATGCGTTTCTGTTTCAAAAACCAAATTCGTTAGATATTTCTTTAGAAGAAATGTTGTTAACGCTTAACGAATGTGTTCCTTTGCCTGATACTATTGTTATGGAATATTTACCGGGTTGTGAATATACAGTTGATTTACTGGCAGATCACGGAAAAACGCTTTATATCGCGGGAAGAAGGAATTTGGAAAGTTCCGCAAGTATTGCAATGACTTCCGTTACGGAGAAAAAAGATGATGCGTATGATATTTGCAAAACAATAGTTTCTACGTTGTGCCTTGACGGTAATATTGGCTTTGATTTTATGTTAGATGAAAATGATAAGCCTGTTTTAACGGATTTAAACCCAAGAGTTACGGCTACGGTTGTTTTATTTAAATTTGCAGGACTGAATTTGCCGTATCTCAGAGTAAAACAGCTGTTAGGCGAGGCGTTGCCTGAAATCGATATTAAGTACGGCATAAAAATGAAGAGACGTTATTTAGAGATGTTTTGCGATAATGGTGGCGCAAGGTGATATGAAAAGAGTTTTGATAACCGGAGCAAACAGCTATGTGGGAACAAACGTAGAAAGGTGGCTGAAAAAATATCCGGATGAATTTGAAGTCGATACGGTCGGAACTTTTAACGATGAATGGAAAACGGCGGACTTTTCAAGATATGATGTTGTTTTTCATGTTGCCGGAATTGCTCATGTAGATGCAAAACCTAAAATGGAACCGCTGTACAGAAAAGTGAATACCGGTTTGACAGTAGAAGTTGCAATATGGGCAAAGAAACATGGAGTAAAGCAGTTTATCTTTATGAGCTCCAGTATTGTTTATAAAGAGAGCAAATCTCTGAAAAAGAATGTCATTACTCCTGATACAAAACCGGAACCGAATGGTTTTTATGGAGATAGCAAGCTTCAGGCGGAAATAGGAATCAACGCTTTGGCAGACGATAAATTTAAAGTAGTAATTTTAAGGCCACCGATGATTTACGGACCTAATTGTAAAGGAAATTTCATGCGGCTTGCAAAGTTAGGAACAGTTTCTCCGGTTTTCCCTGCGTTTCATAATAAACGAAGCATGCTTTATATCGACAATCTTTCGGAATTTGTAAGGCAAGCGGTTTTAAGAGAGATTAATGGCATATTTTATCCCCAGAATGCAGAACTTGCCGATACCGTAGCGATTGTACAAGCTTTTGCCACACAGAATCATCATAAACTGCATGTATGGAAGTGGTTGAATATTTTTGTGCGCATGGGATCACCATTTATCAATTCTCTGAATAAAATGTTCGCTGATTTTTATTATGTTCCAGAAATGAGTAAATATGATTTTGATTATCAGTTGGTTAGTCAGGAAGCTTCCTTTAAAAATATAGATATTTCAAACACAAGTTTAACAAAAATAAAATAATTTCTTAAGAATTAATATAAGGATTGTTAGATGAGAATATTAGTTGTGACACAATATTATTATCCCGAGCCATTTCGTATACATGAAATTTGCAAAGGGTTGATTTCAAGAGGAAATACTGTATCTGTTATGACTACATTTCCGAATTATCCCGAAGGGGAAATTTATGCGGATTATAAGGATAAGAGGAAAAAATATGAATGTATTGACGGAGTGGAGGTTTATAGACTAAAAAGCATTCCGAGGGGAAAGACGAAAATTCGTTTATCGTTGAATTATTTAAGCTTTTGGTTTGAAGGAAAGAAAAAAATAATAACACTTTTTAAAAAGAAGCGTTTTGATATTGTTTATTCTTATGAAGTGTCTCCTATTATGCAAGTTTTTCCAGCAATAAAATATAGCCAAAAATATAACATTCCGCTAATGTTATATTGTTTAGATATTTGGCCAGAGTGTTTTCGAGACTCTTTTCCAAATGAGCGGACAATCTTATATAAATATATAAAACATATTTCAAAAAAAATTTATAATTCGGCAACGAAAATAGGAGTTACCTCTAAATCTTTTATTCAGTATTTACATAAAGAATGTTCTGTGCCGTATGAAAAACTCTTATATCTGCCTCAACATGCGGATGATGTTGCTTTAAACGAGGATTTAACAACCGTGGAAAACGAGTGCGTGGATATTGTTTTTACGGGAAATGTTGGTGAATCTCAAAATATGGATCAAATTGTTGATGCCGTAAAATTACTTTCCGATGTAGAAAATTTTAAGGTGCACATAGTAGGGGCGGGCTCCGCATTACAACATACTCAAGAAAGAGTGAATAAAGAAGGGTTAGCAGATAAAATTATTTTTTATGGGAAAAGACCTTATAAAGAGATGCCGAAGTTTTATCGCTTGGCGGATGCTTGTTTGCTGACGCTTAGCAACAAAACTCAGACAGGGGTAACTATCCCCGGAAAATTGCAAGGATATATGGCTGCGGGCAAACCGATTATCGCTTCCATAAATGGTGATGCTGCAGATGTGATTAAAGAAGCAAATTGCGGTATTTGTGTTCCTGCGGATGATGCGGAGTTGTTGGCGAAGGCTATGCGTGAATTTGTCTGCAACAAAGAGAAGTATCAGGAATGTGGAATAAATGCAAGAAAATATTACGAAAAATATTTTACTTTAAAAACGCACATCGATGCTTTGAACGAGCAGTTGAAAGTAATGGTGAGAGAAAATGAAAATCTTGATAATTAATGTTTGCTGCGGCACGGGAAGCACAGGCAGGATTTGTACGGATCTTGCCGATATGCTTATAGAGCAGGGGCATGAGTGCAAAATTGCTTATGGAAGAGATGACGTTCCTGAGAAATATAGAGACATAGCCGTGAGAATCGGCTCTTCTTTCAGTATTTATTGCAATGCTTTAAAGGCTCGTTTATTTGATAATGAAGGATTTAATGCAACGAAAGCAACAAAAAAATTTATAAAATGGGTAGAAAAATATGATCCGGACGTTATACATTTGCATAATTTGCATGGGTATTATCTTAATGTAAAAGTATTGTTTGATTATTTGAGAACATGCGGAAAAAAGATTGTTTGGACATTGCACGACTGTTGGGCTTTTACGGGACATTGCACGCATTTTCAATCTCCTCATTGCGATAGTTGGAAAACGGAATGCGGACGGTGCGTACGGATGAATGATTACCCCAAAGCATTAACGGATCGGTCGAAACGAAATTTTCTACTGAAAAAAGAATTGTTTACCGGAATTCCGAATCTGACAATAGTTACGCCTTCAAAATGGCTTGCTGAATTGGTGAAACAGTCCTTTTTAAACGAATATCCGGTGCGGGTGATTAATAATGGGATTGATTTAACTGTTTTTAAGCCGACGGAAAGCGATTTTAGAGAAAAGTATGGTTTGATTGGCAAAAAAATCATCCTCGGCGTTGCGAGCGTATGGGATGCAAGAAAAGGACTGAATGATTTTATTAAGTTGGCTGATTTGATTGATTCTGATACGCGGATTGTATTGGTTGGCGTAAATAAAAAACAGAAGAAGCATTTACCGAAAAATATCGTTGCGATTGAAAAAACAAACAATGCGAAGGAACTAGCCGAGATTTACACGGCTGCCGATGTGTTTTTTAACCCTACCTACGAAGATAATTATCCGACCGTGAATTTAGAGGCGCAGGCTTGTGGAACGCCTGTGGTAACTTATGATACGGGTGGAAGTGGGGAAAGTGTGGCAGGTTCCAATATAATTGAAGTAGGTAAATACAGCGAATTTTTGAAGCTAAAATGGAATGATAAAGTTAGAATTCCTATAACCGATAAACTTGAATATTTGGATATTTTTCAGTGAAAATAGTAGTTCACAAGCTAAAATCTTTGATAAAGATAAAAGGTTTCAAGAGTATATAGTGTTGTATAATAAGGAATACAACGAGTCAAAATTGTATTGATTATTGATATTATATAGGCAACAAGGATAAAATTATGACCAACATAAAGTCTGTGTTTTCTTCAATAATATTTTTAGTTCTTCTTTGCATCTTTTCGTGCGTGTGCTTACCTTTAAGCGATGCGTTTCATAAAGATGTACCGATTACACTATTATTTTTATTTATAGGGATATTTTCATCGATAGGGATGACCGTAAATTCGCAGTCAAGAGCTTTTTCAATTAGATTTGTTTTTTATTTTTATTGCTTTTCGTTTATGTTTTGTGCCGGCATAACGCAATTTGCTACGGGAAAATTTTGTTGGGAGTTTAGACCGGCAACAGAAGAAGTGCAAGCTGCAAATTTGTACATAATTTTATTTCTGATTATTTTTTCTATTTCAAATGTAAAAATATTTAAAGAAAAAAACGCACAAAAAAAGTTTTCTTTATTATTGCATAAACAACATCGGTTTAAGATTATTCCCTTTATGTTAATTGAAATAGTTTTGCTTGTTTGCGGATTGTATGCGATTATCCGAGGCGGTGGAATTAAAATGCTTTTTTCGAGAGAAAGTTTCAGTGCTTATTCTTTTTCCTCGATTATTAATAATACAGCTATAAACCAGATAGTTAGTGCGGCTATAACTTCAAGTTGTATTTTTTGTATGGTTTTATCTTTAAATCAATTAAAAATACGCAAAGGAATACAAAGCGTTCTGTTGGTTGGAATGGCTGCTGTTGCTATGTTTATAAATGTACCGCCGTTAGCTGTTCCAAGATTTTCTTTTGTTTGTGCATATGGTGGAATCTTTTTATATTTTTCAAAATGGATTAAAAAGGGTAGAAGATTTGCATATATATTGGCTTTTGGTCTATTGATTGTAT
>ENA-UERG01000600-UERG01000600.1-human-gut-metagenome-genome-assembly--contig:-NODE-600-length-34494-cov-13.010024_pt1 | contig 34494 bp, 29 predicted proteins | sample MGYA00242954_ERZ507954 | MGnify/ENA primary metagenome ERZ507954 (study PRJEB26167, sample SAMN06115478) | human gut metagenome | host: Homo sapiens | place: China:Sichuan | collected 2015-01-21... | reverse complement strand
CGGAAAAACAAGCATTATGCGTCTATCGGAATGGACATTGATTTCCCAAAGCCAAAAATCTCACTCCGACAGGCTGCGAGGCGAGAAACAAGGTTGTCGACCCGAAGCAGCTGCTTTCGGAGTTTGTCGGCGCCGGGCTGCTCGAAGCGGCTGACCTCGAGGCGTCGTTCGAACGGTTCGACCGGGCGTACGGCAAAGTGCGTTAACCGAGCGGCCGCCGTGTTTGCGGCCTTTTGAAATATAAGGATATCAGGAAAGATGAAAGTCAGAGTTGCGGTTTTCGGGGCTTCCGGCTATGCCGGAGAGGAGTTGTTGCGGATTCTTCTGCGGCATAAGAATGCGGAGGTCGCCGCCATCACCTCGCGCAAAAGCGCCGGGGAGCCGGTGTCGACCGTGTTCCCGCGTTTTACCGGCGCACCGCTGGTGTTCTGCGAACCCGACGTCGAGGCGATCGCTTCGAAGTGCGATGCCGCGATCCTCGCGCTGCCGCACGGCCTTGCGACCGAATATGCGATTCCGCTGCTGAACGCGGGAATCAAAGTGTTCGATATTTCGGCTGATTTCCGGCTCCGCAGTCCGGAAAAGTACAAGGAGTATTACAAGGCGGACCATCCGGCGCCTGAATTGCTCAGGAAGGCCGTCTACGGCCTGCCCGAGCGTTATCGGGAGCAGCTGAGGACGGCGGATCTCGTGGCCTGCGCCGGATGCTATCCGACCAGTTCGATTCTGCCGACCGCGCCGCTTCTCGCCGCCGGGCTCGTCAGCCCGAAGGGGATCGTCGTCGCCAGCTGTTCCGGCGTGACCGGTGCAGGGCGCAAGGTCGATCTTCCGTATATTTTCCCGGAGTGCAACGAGAGCCTGAAGGCCTACGGCGTGGTCGGGCATCGTCACCTGCCCGAAATCGAGCAGGAGATGGCCGTCGCCGCCGGAGTTCCGGAGATGGCCATCAACTTCATTCCGCATCTCGCCCCGATGAACCGCGGCATCAACTCGACCATTGTCATGGATGCAATGCCCGGAACTACGCTCGAAAAGATCGGCGAAGTGTACGCGCAGGCCTACGGCAGCGAGCAGTTCGTCCGGATTCTTCCGCCCGGACGGACCAGCGATACGAAGTACGTCTTCATGACCAACACCTGCGAAATCGGCTACAACCTCGATCCGCACACCAATAAGGTCATCGTTACCAGCTGCATCGACAACCTGACCAAAGGCGCCGCCGGCCAGGCCGTCCAGTGCATGAACATCCGTTTCGGCCTCGACGAAGCCGAAGGTCTTCTGTAACTTTCCGGCTGCTGGATTTTCCGGAGGAGGACGAAGTGCCTCCTCCGGGCATTGCGGCATCTGAATTCAGTTCCGGTTATTCCGGTTTGGCGGAGCGCGACATCAGGTTGCGGATCGCGTCCGGAACATTGCGGTCTTCGTACAGGATTGCGTGGATTTCGTCGATGATCGGGGTTTCGGCGCCGGTCCGGCGGGCGAGGGTATAGGCGCCGCGGGCGGTTGTGACGCCTTCGGCGACGACCATGCCCATGGAACTGAGGATTTCCGGCAGGCGTTTGCCGCGGCCGAGCTCCTCGCCGACGTGCCGGTTGCGGCTGTGTCCGCTGGTGCAGGTCACGATCAGATCTCCGATTCCGCTCAGGCCCGAGAAGGTCTGCGCCTTGCCGCCGAGCAGTTCGCCGAGGCGGCCCATTTCGGAAATTCCGCGGGTCATGAGCGCGGCTTTCGGATTGTCCCCGAGCTTCATGCCGTCGATGATGCCGGCCGCGATGGCCATGACGTTCTTGAGCGCTCCTCCGAGCTCCACCCCGACGACATCGCTGCCGGTATAGACCCGGAAATTGTCGTTGATGAACAATTGCTGCACAAGTTCGGCGTCGGCCGGATTCGCGGAAGCGGCGACCAAGGCGGTCGGCACGCGCCGCGACACCTCCTCGGCGTGGCTGGGCCCGGAGAGGACCGCGTACCGGTTCGGGCCGAGCACCTGCCGCACCATTTCGCTGATCAGCAGCCAGGAATCGACTTCGATCCCCTTGGCCACATCCAGCAGCAGGTGGCGCTGCGGGTCGAAGTGCGGCTTGAGTTTGTCGAGCACCCCGCGCAGATACTGCGTCGGAGTCGCGAGCAGCAGCAGCCCGGCGCCGTCGGCGGCCCTGCCGATATCGGCTTCGAACGACAGGGCTTCCGGCAGCTTCACGCCGGGCAGGAAACGGACGTTTTCGCGCTTTTCGCGCATCTCGTCCAGATAGTCCGGGAACGGACCCCAGCTCACGACTTCGTGCCCGTTGTCGATCAGGTTCATGGCGAGGGCCGTGCCCCAGGCGCCGTCGCTCAATACCGCGATTTTCATTTGCCGCTCCCCCGCTTGCCGGCTCCGCTGTCGAAGCGGTTTTCGGTGCCGTTCAGCAGGCGTTTGATGTTGGATATGTGCCGCAGGATCGCGAGAAACGCGATGAGGGCGAAAAAGAATACCGTCGAATTGGCCAGCGGGAAGGGGGTGCCGATCCCGAGCCCGAAGAAGAGCGCCGCGATGATCGGCAGCGACGCGGCGGCGACGATGCTGGCCAGCGACACGTAGCGGCTGGTCAGGAAGGTCACGACCCAGACCGCAAGCGCGCAGAGCAATGGATACGGCGCGAGGGCCAGCGCGACGCCGGCGGCAGTCGCCACCCCCTTGCCGCCCCTGAAGCGCAGATAGATCGGGAACACGTGCCCGAGAATGACCGCGAGCCCGGCCGCGAGGGCCAGATTCGCCGTGTTTTCCTCGAAGGTCATGTTGACGAGGACGACCGGAAGCGCTCCCTTGAGGAAGTCGAGGAAAAAGCAGATTTTTCCCGCGATTTTGCCGATCGAACGCGTGACGTTGGTTGCTCCGATGTTGCCGCTGCCGACCTTGCGGATATCGATGCCGTGCAGCCGCCCGATCAGGTAGCCGAACGGAATCGAGCCGATCAGGTAGGAGGCCGCCGGAACGATGAAATATTCCAGATTCATGAAAATCTCCCGTAATCTTAATTGAAACCCGCCCGCGGGGATACTATATTCTCCGATAAAATATCGCGGAATTGCGTTTATTGCAAATACGGGAGAGCTGAAATGCATAAAATCGTTCGTTTGATCGTCGCCTCCGGCGAGCAGTGCGCCGATCTCAGGTACGCGGCCGGATTTTCCACGCCCGACGAGTTCATCTACTTCGACGACGGCACACGCCGGGGAGTCGTCATGTCGGCGCTCGAATACGGCCGCGCGATCCACTCGGCTCCGCGGGACGTCGAGGTGCACGCCGAGACCGAGTTCGGCCGGAACCGGCTTGAGATTCTGAGCGGGATCGCCTCGATGCTGCGGAGCGGTGTGTTTCTGGTTCCCGCCGATTTCCCGCTTGCGCTTGCGGACCGGCTGCGCGAGAACGGTTTCAAAGTGGTGCCGGAGACGGGGGCTTTCTTTCCGTCTCGGGAGTGGAAGCGCCCGGAAGAGGTCGAGGAGATCGTCCGTTCGCAGCGCGCCGGCGAGGCCGGCTGCCGCCGCGCGTTCGCCGTGCTGCGTGAAACCGATGTCGACCGCTCGGGGCGGCTGGTCTGGAACGGCGAAATCCTGACCAGCGAAATCCTGCGCGGCGAGATCGACGTGGAGATGGTGCGGCTCGGCATGCTGCCGACCGGCACGATCTGCGCCGGCGGCGAGCAGGGGGCGCAGCCGCACAATATCGGTTCCGGGCCGCTGTTTGCGGACCGTCCGATCGTCATGGATATTTTCCCGCGTTCCGCCTGCAGCGGATACTGGGGAGACCTGACCCGGACCGTCGTGCGCGGGCGCGCTTCCGACCTCGTCAAGCGCGCTTACGATGCGGTGCTCGCCGCCCGCGAGCTCGGCAAATCGCTCATCGCGATCGGCGCCGACCCCGCGGAGATTCACCGGGCGGCGGCGGAAAGCATGGAGAAGGCCGGTTTCCATACCGGCGAAGGGGAGAAGGCCGCGTTCGGCTTTTTCCACGGGCTCGGGCACGGCGTCGGGCTCGATATTCACGAAGCCCCGCGGCTCTCGCTGCGCAACAACGTGCCGTTCCGGGGCGGCGAGGTCGTCACGGTCGAGCCGGGGCTGTACTATCCGGAGTGGGGCGGCATCCGCCTGGAGGACCTTGTCTGGCTCGCCCCTTCCGGGGAGGCGCGATGCCTGACCGAGCTCGAAGATTTTCTCGAATTGTAACGGGGGCCGGGCCGGATTTCCGAAAATTGCCGCATCCCCTTTACTTTTCCGGGAAACGGCTGTATATTAGGGATGAACAGTCTGTTCCTTCCGTTTTGCATGAAAGGCGTTACCGAACAATGGACGATTCCTCCGACGGAGCGTTTCGATTATCCGGCTGTCTGCGGCCGGAACGGTGTATTGTGCTCGAACGGGCCGGCAAGCGCGAGGTGCTCGACAAGCTGATCCGGCTGTTGTCCGGTCCCGGCGGTGCGGGGGAGGAGTGTGAAATCGCCCGGGGCATCCATGCCCGGGAGCGTCTGCTGAGCACCGGCATCGGGTTCGGCGTCGCCATCCCGCATGTCCGGCTCGCTTCGGTGCACGGCCTGGAGATCGCCGCCGCGCTGGTTCGCGGGGGCGTCGCCGACTACGGCAGCCCGGACGCGGTGCCGGTCCGCCTGGTCGTGATGATTGTGGCCCGCATCGACCAGCATGAACTTTACCTGCGTGTGCTTTCCCGGCTGAGTTCCCTTCTGAAAGAGGACGGTTTCCGGGAACGCGTGTTCGGCTGCGCCGACGCGGCCGGGCTCTGCGCGGCTTTCACGGAAGATTGATTTCCCGGGGAAAACGAATCCGGCCGCCGGGCCGGTGAATGATAGAGAGAGAGAAGAAAGGATGGACATGAATCAGGAAGATGCGGTTCCGCAAATCGACTGGGGGCGTGCGGACCTGTTGATCGAGCTTGCGCTCAACGAGGATCTCGATACGACCGGAGACGTCACGACTGCTTCGGTCGTTCCGGAAGAGGCGACCGCCACCGCCGTGCTGCGCTGCAAGGAGCCGAAGATGGTGCTGGCCGGAATCCAGATCGCCGAACGTGTGTTCAAAATGGTCGAGCCGCGCCTGCAGTTCCGGACCATGAAGGACGACGGGGACACCTGCGAATACGGTGAAGTCATCGCTGAGGTTTCCGGTCCGGCGCGCGGCATTCTCGTCGCGGAACGGACCGCGCTGAATTTTCTGCAGCGGCTCTGCGGCGTGGCGACGACCGCTTCGAAGTACGCGGCGGCGCTGGAGGGGACCGGAACCGAGATCCTCGATACGCGCAAGACGACGCCCGGTTACCGCAACCTTGAAAAGTATGCGGTCGCGGTCGGCGGTGCGACGAACCACCGCATCGGCCTTTACGACCGGGTCATGATCAAGGACAATCACCGCGAGCTTGCCGCGATGGAAGGCGCGGGCGGCATCGCCCGCTCTGTCGGGCGCGCCCGTGCAAAGTATCCCGAGCTCGAAATCGAGGTCGAGGCGGACAGTCTCGACGAGGTCCGCGAAGCCGTCGAGGCCGGCGCCGAATACATCATGCTCGACAATATGTCCGACGAGATGATGGCTGAGGCGGTCAGGATCGTCGCGGGCCGCTCGAAACTCGAAGCCTCCGGCGGCATCACGCTCGAGCGCCTGCCGCGGATCGGCAGACTCGGGGTGGATTATGTCTCGAGCGGGGCTCTGACCCACTCGGTCAAGGCGGCCGACATTTCGCTCGATATCGAGGCTGACAAGTGATAGCCCGGCTGACCGGAATCGTGGCGGAGTCGGGTTTTTCCGGCTGCGTGCTTGACGTTCACGGCGTCGGTTACGAGGTCGCGATTCCGGTTTCGACCTTTGAAAAGCTGCCGCAGCCCGGCGGGGAGGCGCGGCTTTTCATCCATACGCAGGTGCGGGAGGATGCGATTCAGCTTTTCGGCTTTGCGACCGTCGAGGAGAAGAATCTGTTCCGGCAGCTGCTGAACGTTTCCGGCATCGGCGGGAAGCTGGCGCTCTCGGTGCTTTCGGCCATGCCGGTGCAGAATTTCTGCGCGGCCGTCCAGTCCAGCGACGTCAAATCGCTGTCGCGGATTCCCGGCATCGGCAAGCGGACGGCGGAGCGCCTCGTGGTCGAGCTCAAGGATAAGGTGACTTCGACCGGGGCGGCGAGCGTTTTCGCCTCTCCCGGCGAAAACGCTCCGGCCACTGCGGTCGGGGATGCCGCGCTGGCGCTCGAGCAGCTCGGTTTCAAGCGCGATGCGATCGACAAGGTCCTCAAGGCGCTGGCGTCGGAACTCCCTCCGGCCGAGCAGAGTACCGAAAACCTGCTTCGGCAGGCGATCATCCGGCTGAAATTCTGACCGGCGGCGGAGGAAGCATGAAACGGAAAGCCCGGAGACTGCAATATGCCGGAGTCATCGTGCTCCTGCTGTTCGCCGTCCTCTACACCAAAGAGGAGATCACCCTCGCCGGAAACGAATCGTCGCGCTTCGGCGTGATTCAGGCGCTGGGCGAGCAGGGGGTGTTTCACATCGAGCGCACGAATTTCGCCTCGACGGTGGACCGGGTCGAATGGAACGGCCATGTTTATTCGGATAAACCGCTGCCGCTCAGCAGCGCCGCCGCCGTGGTCCACGGAACCGTCCACCGCCTGACCGGCATCAATTTTTCGGAAAACCGGATGCTGGCAATCTATCTCATCAACCTGCTGTTCTCCGGCGGCTGCAATATTCTGCTGTTTCTCTGGATGTTCCGGCTGCTGCGCCGCACCTGCCGGGGCCGGATCGAGGTGAAGTGGCTGCTGGCGCTGGCGATGTGCCTGTCGACCTGGCTTCTGACCTACTCGGTTATTTTCAACAACCACACGCCGGCCGCGCTGGCCGTGCTGGGGCTGGTGATCGCGCTGGAGAAGTACCGTCGGCGGCCGACGCTCCGGGCGGCCGCCTGCGCCGCGGCGGCCGCCGGTGCTGCCGGGGCGCTGGATATTCCGCTGGGCTTTTTCTGCGGCATCGCCGCGGCGGCGGGAATCGCGCTCGAGAGTCCGGCGCGGCAGCGCCTGCGGCCGGTGCTGACGGTTTTCGCTGTCGGCGGCGGGATTGCCGCCGGAATCGTGCTGCTGAATCATATCGCGTACGGAACGATCCTGCCGCTTTATATTGCCGGGGGGTCGTACGTGCCGCCGCTGCTCTGGGCGACGATGCCGGTTTACTGGTATGAGTGTCTCTTCGGTTTCCGGGGGCTTTTCAGCTATCAGCCGTTTCTGCTGCTGATCTTTCCGGCGGTCTGGCTGCTGCGGAAGAAGCTGCGGGTGCCGGAGTGGACCGGGCTCGGCATCGCGGCGGCGGTCGTCGTTTTCTATCTGAGCCTGACCGGGGAGTACGGCGGCCCCTCCTACGGCATGCGCTACCTGGTTCCGGTGATTCCGGTTTTCTGGCTCGTGATCTCCCGCTGGATTCTGAGCTGGAAACAGGCGGTCTGGAAAGCGGCGGCGGTCGTTCTCCTGCTGCTGTGGGGATGCGTGACCTCGCTTATCGGCGTCTACTGCCCGTTCTGCATCGCGAATGAAGGCGCCCATACGCCGGACGGCCACTTCTCGAACACGATCCGCAGCCCGTTTCTCAGCAATCTTCTGGTCATGACCTTCGAGCGGGACCCGGAGGGAGAGATGACGAGGCGGCTGATCGATTCGCTCGGCGAAGAGGCCAGCTTCCGGCATATTTACGTCTCCGGCGTCCATATGCGTTCGCCGCAGCTCGTGGCCGAACTGCTCCGGAGCAGTCTGGCGGAGCGGCTCAGGGCGGAGAAAACTTCTCCGCATTGAGCCGCTGTTTCCCGGTTTCCCGGCCTCCGTGCGGAAGGGAGCCGCATGCTGCGCGCGTCCCCCCCCCGCCTGTCCGCTCCATATGCCGCGGGAGCCGGAGGGGGGACGGAGCGTCCCCGCCGGGGAGACCGCGGCTTGCCGGACAATTAAACCAGAGGCATGAACGAATTCATGTAGATTGCGGCGACCGAAGTGGCGTTCGCGTAGCCCGGCGCCTGTTCGAGCAGGCCGGCGAGCGACGGTTCCTTGATGGTCATGTCGACGAGCTTGTCGATATCCTCTCTCCGGAAGCCGACGTCGCAGAGCTTCTGAGTCACGCCGCATTTGTTGAGCCAGGCCTGGACCGCTTTGCCGGCTTCGTGGGCCTCTTCGGGTTTGCCTTCGAGGTCCGGCGCGATCGGCTTGAGCAGGTCGGCGAGGATGAACGACTCCTGCGGATAGATCGCCTGGACCACGGCCGGGAGCAGGCAGGCAAGCCCGAGCCCGTGCGACAGCTCCGGTTTCAGCGCCGAGAGCGGATGCTCCAGCGCATGCGTGTAGTGCAGCAGGCCGTTGTCGAACGACAGCCCGCCGAGCATCGAGGCATAGAGCAGGAAATAACGCGCATTCAGGTCGCCCGGATCTTTTTCCGCGAACGGCAGGTAGCGTACGACCAGCTCGATGGTGTTCTTGCCGAGCATGACGGCGAGCGGATTGGTCGATTTGCTCGTGGCCGCTTCGATGACATGGTTGACCGCATCGATGCTGACGAAGCGGGTCTGCTCCTTCGAGAGCCCGGTCATGAGGGCCGGGTCGTCGATCGACCAGGTCGGGTAGATGCAGTCGAAGGCGATGACCGGCTTCTGCTCGGTTTCCGGAATCGACAGCACGGCGAAACGGTTGACTTCGGTGCCGGTGCCGTGCGTGAGGTTTACCGCGACGATCGGCAGCGCACCCTCCGGCGTAAAGCCCTGCGAGAAGAGTTCGCGCGCGGTTTTGCCGGGGTGACGCAGCAGGATCGCCGCGCTTTTCCCGGTGTCGATCGGGCTGCCGCCGCCGATGGCGATGACGGCCTGGGCCCGGATGCCCTTGCCGAGAGCGGTCGCTTCGTCGGCCTGCACCGTGGTCGGGTTCGGGGTCACGCGGTCGTACAGCGCGTAGCTGATTTTACGGCTGTTCAGGATCTTTTCGACCACCTCCCACGCGCCGGTGCGTTTGTAGGAGCTGCGGCCGGTGACGACCAGGACGCTCGTGATTCCGCGGGCGGTGAGCTGGTCGGCGATATCGGCGAAATACTGAATCGCGCCGACTCCGAAATAAAGGTTGGTCCGTGTCCGGATGACCCGGACGCTGTAGATGTCAATGCCGTTTTCCCACATGATATTCCTCCTCAATGTGAAACAGTTCCACTCCGGCAGGCTTTTTTCACCTCCGTCCGCGCAACCGGCCCGGACAATGCTAATGTAGCACCGTCGGATGAAATGTCAAATCGTTTCCGGCACAAGCGGTAAAGAGGGCGCGTCACCAGGGGCAGTATTCCGGCACGTGTTCGCGGAGGAAGCGGTCGAGCTGCCGGTAGCCCGGGCAGAGCCGTTCGACTTCGCGCCAGTAGCGTGCGGAGTGGTTGAGTTCGATCCGGTGGGCGAGCTCATGGACGACCACATAGTCGACGACCGGCTCGGGCCAGCGGACGAGCCGCCAGGAGAAATTCAGCCCGCCGTCCCGGCTGCAGGAGCCCCAGCGTCCGCGGGCGCCGCCGACCCGGACATGGCGGTAGGTCAGGCCGAATCGTCCGGCGGCGTCAGAAACCTTCGGTTCGAGCAGTTCGGCGGCGAGTTTCCGGTAAAGCTGCTCCAGTTCCGTTCTGACGGCCGCTTCGTCTCCGGCCGGAATCAGGAACGCCCGGTCGAAGGCCAGCACCTTCCGGGTGAAGCGGACCGGATACAGCGTCCCGAGGTAATGGAATTCGCCGCCCTCGCGGAATTCGGGAACGGTCCGGCGCGCCTCGACCTGCTCGAACTGTCTGCGGAGACGTTCGATCAGGTCGGGATTGTGCGCGATGATGCGTTCGATTTCGGCGGCGGAGGCGCGCAGCGGCGCGAGGACCTCCAGCCGTCCGTCTTCGGGGCGGATGGTGAAGGCGACCCGGCGGCGGCGCGCCGAGCGGGTGATGACTGGCGGAAGTTTCAATTCTGCTCCGTGGTTCGACCGGTAAAACTGATAGACAATATAACCGTTTTTCCGCTTTTATCAACAGCGGAATATGCCTCTTTGCTCGTTTTCCTTCCAGCCGCCGGAGCGGGGTTTTATGATTTTTTTCATGTTTTTTCGCAAAAAAAGAAAACTTCACACTTGCAAATGGGGTGTTCGGGGGATATATTTAAAAATACCAAGCGCTCATAGCTCAGTTGGTAGAGCAAGTGACTCTTAATCACTGGGTCCTGGGTTCGAGTCCCCGTGAGCGCACCATTTTTTTTCTTCCTCCTCTGTCCGTCTGTCAAAAGTACTGTGTGCTGATTTCCATGATAACGGGCGGTTTGCCGTCTGTGGGGGGCAGGGCCCTCGGCCCCGGCGGATTCCGAAGGCGCGGTGCCTGAGACGCCCGGCCGCGAAGCTGCCCGTTCGCGCCGAAGGCGGACTTTCCCGGGGGCTCACGCAGGAAACCTGCATACGGCGTTGAAAAGTCGCCGCAGATTTCATGGGGCGTCATTCCGTTTCGTGTTTCAGCAGTTCGATGATGTGGCCGGCGGCCCGGCGGCGGCCGGAGGCGGCGACAAGTTCGGTATATGCTCCGGCGCGGTAGTCGAATTGAGCCGGGTCCGTGTCGGGATCGCCTTCGATCTGGATGACGACGAGCGCCGCGACGAGGAGTTCGCCCTGCTGCCGCATCGTCCTGATCGCGTTTTGAATCGAACCGCGGATGTCCCGGCGGGCGATCATGATCCGGGTCGTCTCGATTTCTCCGGTGAAGACCGTGCCGGAAAGGTCGTTTGCCCGGAGAGCTCCGCAGATCATTCGCACGTGCAGATATTTCAGCGGCAGTGCTCCCATCGTTCACCTGACTGCCTTTTCGGTTCTTCCGTTTGTTTTCCGGCGGTCGTTCCGATGCGCTCGCGGAGTGCGGAACCGTGTTCTTATCTTCCGGCGGCGGTTGTCTGATGACGGGTTCGATAACATGGTGCAGCGGTTCCTCAACTGAAGGATAAAAAGAGGGGCGACCCTCACACATATCCCCCTGCGGCACCGGCAAGCGCCCGTTTGTGGAATGTACAAGGGCGCCCCAAAGGACACCCTTGCTCATTCTCCACAAACTATAAACTTGCCGGTTTTCAGGGGGAAAAATGAACAAAGAAAAAATCTATGGTTTTCAGGTCAGAATTTACTTGCTGTCGATGGCACCTCCGAGGATGATCAAATTGTTTCCCGTAATGTAGCTGTCGAATCTGCGATTTGCAAATGGCCGCCGGAAAAATTTCGCTTTCCCGCGGCACGGACGCATCTGCGCAGGCTGCGCCCGCTTCAGCAATTGGTCCGGCCGCCCCTCCCGGCCGGGAATTCCCGGCGGTATTTCAGCGGGGAGAGGTTGAATTTCTCTTTGAACAACCGCGAAAAGTAAAATTCGCTGCCGATGCCGCAGAGTTCGGCCACGACGCCGACCGGATGGGGAGACCCGGTCAGCAGCGTCGCCGCGAGCTCAAGGCGGCAGCGGATCAGGAACTGCCGGGGAGGAAGCCCGGCGACGGTCTTGAACAGTCGCCGGAAGTGATGCGGGGTGAGACTCCGCTTCGCGGCCTCGGCGGCGAAATCCCACGGCTTCTCCGGGTGGTGCCGCACCTCCGAAACGAGGTGGCGGAAATACTCCTCCTGAAACGCCGGCAGCCGCGGCTCGGCGAGCTCCGATTCGTGAAACTGCAGCAGCAGGTCTTCGTACAGCAGCACCGCGCGCGGCGGGGTGAGCGGGGCCGAGCGGCGCAGCAGCTGCATGATCCGCAGCATGGTGTCGAGGAACCGGTCCGGATCGGCGATTTTCCGGACCGGATTTTCAAGCCCGGTCGGCAGGAGCCCGCTCTCCACATATTTCCCGACCCGTTCCCCGTGGGAGCAGAGGAAGCTGTGATGCCGCGTTTCGCCCGGAACATTCCCGTATTCGAAGAAGGCCCTGGGGTGGGTGACGAAAGCGTACGCCCCCTCGTATTCCATGACGGGGCCGTGATTCAGCGCGAAGCGGAACCGCCCGGCGTGGTTGTACTGAACACCGTAGTAGACCGGCACATGGCGCGATTCCCCCTGATGGTCCGGCGTCGAATCGTAGAGGCTGAAGGCGTGTCCGTCGAAAAAGTTCATCGATTATCCGTTTCGTGTAAAAAACAGTTCCTGCCGTTCATTCCCGAACAGCTTCGATTGTGGTATAATATACGCATATCCGGCAAAAATGCAAAAAAACGCCGGAACATCAACCGATGAAAGGGGGGAATGTCCATGAAGCAAGCGAAGATTGCGGCGCAGCTTTACAGCTTCCGCGATTATATCGGGACTCCGGCCGGAGTGCGCGATACGCTGCGGCGATTGCGGCGGACCGGCTACGAGGCGGTTCAGCTTTCGGGCGCAATCGCGCCGATGCCGGAAGCGGAACTGCGCCGGATGCTGCGGGAGGAGGGAATGGCTGCGCCGACCAGCCACGAGCGCGCCGCCGAACTGGTCGGGGAACCGGAACGGGTGATCGACCGCCTGCTCGCGCTCGATTGCCGCCATACGGCCTGTCCGTATCCGCAGCGGGTTCCGACCGGAGCGGGGGAGACGGTCGCCTTTGCGGAGGAACTGAACCGGGCGGCGGAAAAATTCCGCAGGGCCGGGATTGTTTTCGCCTACCACAACCACTCGATTGAGTTCCGGCGGTTCGGCGGCCGTCCGATGCTCGAAATCATCTACGAGAATGCGCCGCTCGTCGACGGCGAGCCGGACACCTTCTGGATTCAGAAGGGAGGCGGCGACCCGGCCGCCTGGATCGAACGGCTTTCCGGGCGGCTCCGGGTGCTGCATGTGAAGGATTTCGGGGTGAACCAGTCGGGGGAACCGGTCATGATGCCGGTCGGGTCAGGCAACCTCGACTGGAAACGGATTTTCGCGGCGGCCGAAGCGGCCGGAGTGGAGTATTATGTGGTCGAGCATGACGGAGACTGCGCCGACCCGTTCGAGTCGTTCGCCGCAAGCATGTGTTTTCTGAAAGGAAATTTCGTCTCATGAAAAAAGTCAGGGTCGTCATCTGGAACGAGTTCGTGCATGAACGGGAGGAGGGGGCCGCGGGCGATTATATCCGCACCGTCTATCCGGCGGGAATCCATGCGTGTCTCGCGGAGAAGCTGGCTGCGGCCGATCTCGAGATCCGGACCGCAACGCTGGACGAGCCGGGGCAGGGGCTCCCGGAACCGGTGCTGGATGAAACCGACGTGCTGGTCTGGTGGGGGCATTGCGCGCACGACCGGGTCGATGATTCGCTGGTCGACCGGGTCCAGCAGCGGATTCTTGCCGGGATGGGGCTGGTGGTGCTGCATTCGGGCCATTATTCGAAGATTTTCCGGCGCATGATGGGAACGGGCTGCCGGCTGCGCTGGCGGGAGATCGGCGAGAAGGAGCGGCTCTGGGTGGTCGATCCGTCCCACCCGGTCGCGGCCGGGGTGCCGGAGACGTTCACGCTGCCGCATACGGAGATGTACGGGGAGCCGTTCGATTTGCCGGATGACGGGAAGATCGTGTTCCTGTCGTGGTACGAGGGAGGGAATGTGGTTCGCAGCGGCGTCGCGTTCCGGCGCGGGGCGGGGAAGATTTTTTATTTCGCGCCCGGACACGAAACCTTCCCGATTTACCGCGACGCGAATATCCTCCGGGTGATCGGCAATGCGGTCCGCTGGGCGGCGGGGACGATCCTGCCGCCGCGGGTCACGCCGCAGCCGGAGCCGTCGGAGCGGGTGGCGACGGAAAATCCGCTGAAAGAGCTTGATACGAAAGAACTGCACAACAGAAAACAGGGGAGATGAGCGGCATGGCTGAAACAATCAAAGTCGGAATCCTCGGGATGGGCCGTGCCGGAGTCGGCATGCACGTCCGGGAAATTGCCGAGTATCCGGACCGGTTCGAACTCGTCGCGGTTGCGGATCACGATCCGTCGCGGCTCGAAAATCCGCCCGGCGTTCCGGCGCAGGCGAAGCGTTATGCATCGTGCGAAGAGCTGATCGACGATCCCGCCGTCGAGCTTGTATCGATCGCGCTGCGCCATCCGGAACACGTCCCGTACGCAATCCGTGCGCTCGAAGCCGGCAAGTATGTGAATATCGACAAGCCGATCGCCGTCAATTATGAAGAGGCGCAGAAGCTGAAGGCGTGTGCCGACCGTCATCCGGGCAGGCTGTTTCCGCGCCAGAACCGCCGTTTCGAAGGGCCGTTTCAAAAAGCGCTCCAGCTGATTTCCACCGGAGTGCTCGGCAGAATCACGCTGGTCAAACTCCACCGCGCCTGCGGCTACTGCCGCCGCAACGACTGGATGACCATGACGGAATTTTCCGGCGGGCTCCTGACCAACTGGGGGCCGCACGTGATCGATCAGGCGCTGCAGTTCATCGGCTCCCCCGTGGCCGATCTGTGGGCCGACGTGCGTTCGGTGATCAGCATCGGCGACGGCGACGACCAGATCAAGCTGCTGCTGCGCGGCGAAAACGGCGTGGTGGCCGACCTTGAAATCTCCGGGACGAATGCGAAGCCGGGGCGCGAGATCGAAATCCTGGGCGAGCGCGGCACGCTTGTTTACGATCCGAAGGCCGGAGCGATCGAGATGCGGTTTGTCGATCCGGAGTGTGAATTCAAGCCGCTGGCGCCGCATCCGGAGAATCCGCCGATGGAGTACGGCAACTTTGACGAGAAGCTGACCTTCATCGAGCAGAAAGTGGAAATCCCGTTCATCCCGATGTCGGAAATCTGGAAACACATTTATGCGTCGGTTCGGGAGGGGAGGCCGTTTCCGATCCGGCTTGAGGAGGCGATGGAGGTGGTTCGCCTTTGCGATGAGGCGTTCCGCCGCAGCGGATTCAGGCCCGCCACCCGTAAAAATCCGCAATGAATTGCGCGATGCGGGCGGAAGCGGAGTGCGCGCCGGCGGCAGCGCGCCGGCGCACTGCCGCCGGCCGGTGCTCGGTGTTCACCGATTCCGCCTGAAGTATTTCAGCAGCACTTTCCTTCTGTCGGTTTCGGCCGGTTTCGCTTCGGCGTTCAGTTCGACGTCCCAGTACGGCGATTCGCGGAAAGCGTGGTAGCTCCAGTCCCAGCCGTACTCCTCGAAGATCGAAATCAGCTCCTCCAGGTACTGCGCCGCGCCGGGCGCATAGCGCACCGCCGAGAACTCCCCGATGTAGATCTTCGCTCCGTACTTCTTCTCGAACTCCCGGACCGGGGCAAGGCAGCGCTTCAGCCGTTCCCGGTCATAGGGGGCGCCCTCGATCACGCCGGGGTAGACGACGGGTTCCGCCCGGCGGTCGTAAATTCCCTGGTGCGTGTACGAGAACGGGGCATACATGTGCGCCTGGTAAATGATGTTCGCCAGCGGCAGCGGCCGCAGCGCCGGAAACGCGGCCGGGCTGCTGGAGTTGTTCGACTCGATGATGACCGGCAGTTCCGGGTCGATCGCCCGGATGCGTCTGGCAGCTTCGTACTGCACGCTCAGATAGTCGTCTTCCGTCGGCCGGGTCTGGACCGGCTCGTTGAGAAGATTGCAGCCCCAGACGGCGGGGTGGTCCTTGTACCGCTTCGCCATCTGTTCCCACATCGCATAGAACGCGTCGCGGTAGACGGGATTGTAGAACATGACCATGTTGCCGGTTTCGTCGCGGCCGCCGGGCGGCGTGTGGAGATCGATCAGGACGTAAATGCCGAGTTCGCCGCATTTGTCGAGCACCTTGTCGAGCTCTTCGAGCCTGCCGTTGAACCAGCGCAGGTACTCTTCGAGGTCAAGCTCGGTGCCGGCCCGGCCCCAGTTGCGCTTGATCTGCCAGCGGATCAGGTTGGCGTTCCAGCGTTTCAGTTCGTCCATGTCCTCCGGCTTGAAGGAGTTCGGAGACATGACGCCGCGCAGGCGCGGCATCCGTTTCACGCGGTTGGTATAGACGGCCCGGAATCCTTCGGGAACCGTTGCCGCCGGTTCCGACGCCGTGATCTTCACGCTGCGCACCCAGACGGTTCCGGAGCTCGACTGGAGCCCGAGATTGATCGTTCCGGCTGTCGCGCCGGCGGGGATGAAGGCTGTCGCCGAAGCGGTCTGCCAGCCGAAACTCCCGGAGGGGGCCCCGGCGCCGCGCCAGACTTCCTCCTGCGGCGTTTTGAAGTGGAGCATGAGCTTGACGCCGTTCCACTGTTCGGGCGGGACGCTGACGTTCTCGCCCTTTACCTCGTAAGTCAGGAACAGCTGATTGCCGCGATACGGCGCAAGATCGATTTCGCGGATTGCGAAATGCTGTTCTTTCGTTTCATTCCCGGGCTTGACCGTGACTCGGAGCGCCGGCGCTCCGTCGACGGTTTCGACCTTCGCAAATGCCGGCGGGATCTTCCAGCCCGCCAGTTCTTCCGGGGCGAAACTGCAGCTGTAAACGCTTTTTTCCGCGGCGGAAAGAAGGCCGCCGATTGCAGAAAGCAGAAGGAGAAGAAGAAGAATTTTTTTCATGGAGCAGGTTTCCCGGTAGCGGTTACGGACGCGCGTCGTCCAGGTTTTTATCGTAGAAGCCGACGAAACGGTACTTCCGGTTCAGCGAATCGTAGTGGAGCGTTTCGACATGCCCGTCGAACATCGCGGCGTTCGCGTAGCTCATTCCGCCGTGGCGGTAGGCGACGGTGGTTACTCCGTCTTTTGACTCCATCGTCGTGCGGTAGAAGGAGGGAGCGGATTTCTTCATGTTGACCGCCCAGTCGGTCGCATCCAGGAAGGCGACCCGCTGCGATGCGTGGGTGATCCGGGAATATTTGAATGCGACATGCGGCTCCGGCTTGTTCCAGTTTGCGCCGATGTCCGCGAAGTGCTCGCTGGAGACGCCGTAGCTGTCGTTGATCCCGGCTCCCCAGATGGGTGTGTTCGGATCGGAGAAGCAGATTTCCGCGTTCGGGCAGACCAGCCCGGCCGAAGTCCGCCGGTCGCAGTAGCCGGCCGCCTCGTCGAGGTTCGGCGTCGGGATGGCGCCGCCGAGCATTTTGCGGTAGGCGTAGTTCACATGCCAGGAGACCGTCGTACCGCTCCCCTTCAGCCACCCGAGCCCCGGCACCTGGAAGTCATCGTAGGCGTTTGCGTAGAAGATGCCGGCCGCGGCGAACTGTTTGAGGTTTCCGGTGCATTTGATCTTCTTGGCGGTGGAGCGCGCCTGATTCAGCGCCGGCAGCAGCATCGAAGCCAGAATCGCGATGATCGCAATAACCACAAGCAACTCGATTAAAGTGAACGGTTTGCGCATAATGTCGGGTATGGGAAGTTTCCGTGCACGGTCTTTCATAATGTAACTCCTTTTCGTTGAATGAACTTATTCGGTCTCAGGGTCTTCGCTCCGCTGCGTTCACCTGCGCTGCGCTTGCTCCTTGCTGCGCGGTGCCTGCCGCGCTTTTTTGCCGGGCGGCAATACTGTTCCGTTTCACATTTTGTTTCATGGGGAACCTCCTCTGATGTGGGGTGAATTGTTTATAAACTAGTTTATATTTCCGGCTTTGTCCAGTGTTTTTTGTGAGGGTTCCATTGCGGTCTGGTGAGGCGTTCACCCTCGGAGCGGTGCGGATTCCCCCGGCACGAGCTTGCCGTGCAGTTCGCGTTCCGGCTCGATCTCCCTTTTCTGCAGCCGGGCGAGCAGCATCTCCACCGCGGCGGCCCCCTGTTCCTTCGGCAGATATTCGAACGTCGTGAGGCTCGGGGAGAAATCCGCGGCGGCGGAGGAGGCGTTGACGCCGGTCACGGCAAAATCGGCGGGTACGCGGAAGCCGGAGCGGTGCAGCGCCTGGATCGTTCCGATGGCGAGCAGATCGGTGGCGCAGACGACCGCCGAGCCCGGCTGGAGCTGATTGCGGCCCAGCAGTTCGAAGGTGATCTCCTGCGCCCGCTCCCGGCTGAAACCCGCGACATGCATCCGGTTCTCGGGAAACAGGAGGCCCGCCTCGCGGAGCGCGGCCCGGAAACCGCGTTCACGCTCGCGGGACGGGTAACTGCCCTCAGTTCCGGCCATGTAGTGAAATTCCCGGCAGCCCTGCCGGATCAGGCTGCCGGTCAGCGTATAGGTCGCCGTGAAGTTGTTCACGTTGACCGACGGAATGCCGGAGCCGGGGGCGATGCCGACGCCGATGACCGGCCACTCCTCGGAGAGGAAGCGCGCCTGCCAGCTCTCCGGCAGCTCGAGGCCGTAGAAGATGACACCGTCGATTTCGCGGTTCAGCAGCCAGTCGAAGGCGATCGATTCGTGCTGCTCCGGGCGGTAAATCTGAATCGTGACCCGGAAACCCGCCCGGTCGGCGGCCTCGACGATGCCGGAGAGCATGAGCGCCGTGGCCCCCTCCTCGAACCGTTCGAGCAGGATGCCGATGTTCCTGACCAGCCTGCTGTTGAGGCGGCGGGCATGGATGTTCGGCTGATAGTCCACCCTGCGGCAGAAGTCGAGAATCCGTTTTTCGAGTTCCTCGCTGACGCCGACCCGGCGCGCCTTGCCGGAGAGCGCGAGCGAGACCGCCGCTTTGCTGACCCCGAGTTCCCGCGATATTTTGGCCAGGGAATAACGCTGCATTTTCTGAATATCCCGTCCGTACCGTTTCATCGATTTTTTTGCTAAACTAGTTTATATTATGGATCGAAATGGTGCGAAAGTCAAGAGTACCGGGAAAAAAATCATGAAAATAATGCCATTCAAAACAAATCGGCATGAAAATCGCCGGAATCGGGTGATACGGCCGGCGGACTCCTTGAAGAATGGGGTCCGGGGCAGTAGTTTAATATGGAAACGATTGATTTTCGGGAGGAGACGGAATTGAATATACTGATTGTCGATGACGAGATGAATATCCGGAAAACCCTGTCGCTGTGGCTGAAGTCGCACGGCCATCAGACGCGGCAGGCCGGTTCCGCTTCCGCCGCGCGGGAGGAGAACGGTGCGAACAAGTTCGACCTGCTGTTTCTCGACCTGCGGCTCGGAGCGGAGAACGGGCTCGAACTGATTCCGGCGCTGCTGGCCGATTCGCCGTGGCTGAAGATCGTCGTCATGACCGCTTATTCGTCGATCGATACGGCGGTGCAGGCGATGAAGCTCGGCGCTTTCGATTATATCGCCAAGCCGTTCACGCCGGAGCAGATCGATCTGGTGATCCAGAAGGCGGAGCAGGTTCTGGCGCTCGAAAACCGGATCTCCGTGCTGCGGGAGGACCTGAAAGGGCTTCACCCCGAGGCGGTTTTCGCGTCGAAGAACCCGAAGATGCAGCGGCTGATCGAAATGGCGCGGCAGGTCGCGGCGAGCGAGGCGGCCGTGCTGCTGCGCGGTGAGAGCGGAACCGGCAAGACGGTGCTGGCGCGCGCGATCCACGGCTGGAGTTCCCGCGCGGATTTTCCGTTCGGAACGGTGTCGTGCCCGACACTGACGCCGGAGCTGCTTTCGAGCGAGCTTTTCGGGCATGTGCGCGGTTCGTTCACCGGGGCCGTGCGCGACAATCCGGGGCGGATCGCCGCGTGTGACCGCGGCACGCTGTTTCTCGATGAGATCGGCGACCTGCCGCTTGCGATCCAGCCGCAGCTGCTGCGCTTCATTCAGGATCACGAGTATGAACGGGTCGGCGACCCTGTGACGCGCCGCGCGGATGTGCGGCTCGTGGCGGCGACGAACCGGAATCTCGAGGAGGCGGTGAAAGAGGGCAGATTCCGCGAGGACCTGTTCTACCGGCTCAATGTGTTTGAGCTGGAGATTCCGCCGCTGCGCGAGCGGGTCGAGGATATCGAGCCGCTTGCGAACGACATGCTGCTCTTCTTTGCGAATGCGAACCGCAAGGTGCTTTCGGGCTTTTCCGCCGAGGCGCTTGAGGCGATGCGCGCCTATCCGTGGCCGGGAAATCTGCGCGAACTGCGCAATGCGGTCGAACGCGGCGCGATTCTGGCGCCCTCCGGCGTTGTCGGTCTGCCGCATCTGCCCGGCGCGCTGCAGGGCCGGGCCGCGGAGAACCATTTTTCCGGCCGCCGGACCCTGGCCGAGATGGAGGAGGCGTATATCCGGCACGTCCTGGCCACGACGGAATCGCTGCAGGAGGCCGCCGCCATCCTCGGCGTGAACCAGGCGACGCTCTGGAGAAAGAGGAAAAGCTACGGAATCTGAGGCCGCCGCGCATCGCCGCAGTTTGCCGGAGCAGGCCCTGTGACGATTGGCCCGTTCTGCCGGCTGAGTCCGCCGGGCCGGTTTGAAACGCTGTCCGGCAAGGGGCGTCACGATTGCGCCCGGTTTCGCCGCCCTGTCGCATTGCATTTTGCAATGAGTGTGTGCCGCATTTCTTGCATTTTGCAAGATGAGGTGTTGTTTCGCATCGCTCCTGTGCCGGAAACGGGTTGGCATGCGGTTTGCTGGTTGTTTTGTCACAATACGGAGTGGTTCAATGGATATCAAGAAAAAATTCCTGACGAGCTTTGCGGTCCTTCTGCTCCTGATCGGCGCCGTCGGCTTCGTGATGGTGCGGCAGGTCCGTCGGCTCGGCGACTCGATCGATGTGATCCTGCGCGAGAATTACCGCAGCGTGATCTATTGTCAGCAGATGGACGACGCCCTTGAGCGGCTCGACAGCGGCATCCTGCGTGAATTCGGCGGCTGGGGCGACCGTTCCGAAGCGTATTTTGACGAATATATCGAGGCTCTGGCCGGAGCCTGGCGCTCCGAACAGGCGAACGTCACGGTGCCGGGCGAACAGGCGCTGGTCGACGTTGCCGCGGAGCTCGTTCCCGATTATATCGCATGTGTGGAGAAAATCATCGATCCGGCCGTGCCGGAAGCCGAGCGGCGGAAGCTCTACCGTGAAAAGGCGTTTCCGCTTTTCACCCGGCTGCGCGAACTCTCCCGGCAGGTTCTGGCGCTGAACCAGAAGAATATGAGCGAGGCGAACGACCGGGCACGGCTCGGGGCGGAGCAGCTCCACGCCCGGGTTTTCATGATCCTTGCGGTTTCTCTGCTCTTCGCCGTCGTGTTGACGCTGTTCCTGAAAAACTGGATCGAAAAACCGATTCACCGCCTGATCCAGCTGACCGCCGGCATTTCGAACGGCGATTTCGACATTGTGCTCGATGCGAAATCGAACGACGAAATCGGCCGGCTTTCGCGCGCCTTCAATTCCATGGCCGCCGCATTGCGCGAAGCGCGGCGCAGTTCCCGGCTGAAGCTGGAACGTTCGGAACGCACCAACCGGGATGTCTTCCGCGAACTGCCGACCCCGATCGCCGTGGCCGATTCCGGCAGCGGCACGGTTGAAATCGCAACCCAGAGCGCGGAGCGGTATTTCGGGCTCAGCGTCGGCACCCGGATCGATTCGCTCGGCATCGAATGGCTCGACCGGATTTTCCAGCGTGTCGTGCAGACCGGCGCCCCGTGCGTCTGGCAGGAAAACGGCGGTGTGATTCAGTACTTCATCGAGAACCGGGAATATTTTTTCCAGCCGACGGCGGTGCCGGTCCCCGCCGATGCGCCGCCGGACCGGGTTTCCGGCGTGGCGATTATCCTGAAGGATGTCACGCTGGCGCACGAGCAGCAGGAATTGAAGAAAAGCGTGATTTCGACCGTGTCGCACCAGTTCAAGACGCCACTGACTTCGTTGCGGATGTCGATCTATCTGCTGCTGGAGGAGAAAATCGGTCCGTTGAACCCGGAACAGCTCGATTTGGTGATCTCCATGCGTGACGACAGCGAGCGGCTGACCGGCATCATCAACGACCTGCTCGACCTGAACCGGATTTCGAGCAGGACGCACCTGAAGTTCGAGCCGCGTCGGCCGGAGGAGCTGCTGCGGGGCGCCGAATCCCGTTTCCGGGCGGCATGTCTCGACAGGGATATCAGGCTCGAGGTCCGCTGCGATTCCGCGCTGCCGGCCATTCCGGTGGCGGTGAACCGGATCGGTTATGTGTTCGACAACCTGATCGGCAACGCGATCCGCTTTACGCCGCCCGGCGGCACCATCACGCTTGAGGCGGAGCCGGACGGCGATGCCGGAATCCGCTTCGCCGTCCGCGATACCGGCTCCGGCATGTCGGAAGAGGTGCGCAGCCATCTCTTCGAGCAGTTTTACCGGGCACCCGGCCAGGACCCTGCCGGCGGTGTGGGGCTCGGGCTCTCCATCGTCCGGGAGATCGTCACCGCCATGGGGGGAACGATTACCGTGGAAAGCGCCGAAGGCCGGGGCAGTTCGTTTTTTTTCACCCTTCCCGCGGAGCGGGAACGCGGAGAAGCCCGGAACAGTGTGAAGTGGTTGTAAACCCGGCTCTCAGGCAGAAGGAGGAAGAAGTCCATGAATGAACGTGCCGCCGACAATTTTCTGAAATTGATTCGCAGCTCCCGCCGCGGCAAGCTGAAAATCTATCTCGGCTACTGCGCCGGAGTCGGCAAGACGATGCAGATGCTGAAAGAGGCCCGGCGGCTGAAGGAGATCGAGCACGTCGATGTGGTCGCCGGCCTGGTCGAAACCCACGGCCGCAGAGAGACCGAAGCGTGTCTTGACGGACTTGAAGTCATTCCGCGCCGGGTGGTTGTGCATCACGGCATCGAGCTCTCGGAAATGGATGTCCCGGCGATTCTCGCCCGGAAACCGCAGGTCGTGCTGGTTGACGAACTTGCGCACACGAACGTGCCCGGTTCGAAGCACGCGAAGCGCTATGAGGATGTCGAAGAGCTGCTCGATGCCGGAATCCATGTGATTTCGACGCTGAACATCCAGCACCTTGAGAGTCTCTACGAGATCGTTGAGAAATCCACCGCCGTCAAAGTCAGGGAGCGGATTCCGGACTGGGTCGTAACCGGGGCCGACGAGGTCGTCAACGTCGACGTTTCGGTCGACGACCTGCGCGAGCGTATCCGCACCGGACGCATCTACCCCGAAGAACGGATCGATTCGGCACTTGCGAACTTCTTCAAGGACAGCAATCTGCAGCAGCTCCGCGAGCTGACGCTCCGGGAAATCGCCGCCCAGCTCGATACCCGGTTCCGCGAAAAGGCCGGGGAGGGGGAGAACGCCGCCGGCGAAAGCGTGAGCCCGGATCAGGTCATGGTCTGCATGAGTTCTCGGAGCCCGAACACCGATGCGCTGCTGCGCTACGGTTCCCGCCTCGCGGGCCGGCTGAACCGGAACTGGTACGTTCTCTACGTGCAGACCCCGCAGGAGAGCGCGGTCCGCATCGACGCCGCAACGCAGCGGCATTTGACCAACACGCTCGAACTCGCCCGGCAGGTCGGGGCGACGGTTTTCACCTACAAGAGCGAAAACATCGTCCGGACGATCCTTGAATTTGCCCGGGAACACCGGGTCGGGCACGTCGTCATGGGGCCTTCCGGACGGAAAATTCCGTTCTGGCAGCGGCTCCGGGGCAGGCGCTCGATTCTCGAGGAGCTCTGCGCCCGGAATTTCGATTTCAAGATCGTGATTACCGAAAACCGCCGCCCGGAGTGATCCGGCGTCACCTGGCGAGCGTGACCGCACGGACCGCGATGATTCCGCCCTGCGGCTCCGCTGCGAGCCCGATGGAGACGAGTTCGCGCTCCGGATGCGGATTGGCGAGTTCGGCCGTGTAGAAGCCGAACTCCTTCAGATCCGGCGCGATGAATTCCGCCGCGGCCGGGATCGGGTCGGCCGGCGCCCCGGCCAGATACCAGTCGCGCAGTTCGACGTTGCTCCGGAGCGGCAGCTCCGCTTCGCTGCCGTCCGCATAACGGAGGAGAAGCGCGCCGAGTTTCGCGCCCTGCGCCGGGTCGTTGTACATCGCGGCCAGCAGCAGGACGATGCTCCGGCATCGGCCGCGGACTGCGGGTGTTTCCGCCGCGGCCGGATTGCTCCACCTCGTTCCGGCCGCGGCGAGCCAGCCGCCGCCGAGTTCGAACGGGTAGCCGCCGAACACCTTGCGCCCTCTGCCGAGCGCCCGGGCCGTGTCGAGGTCGATGATGTCGGTCCCGGCGGAGAGCACGGTTTTTCCGTCCGGTTCCGGCAGGGGAACGAAGACGGCGTTTTCATCATCGAGCTTCTGCGGCACGTGCCGCACCATGCCGACGTCGTCAAGCAGGACGGCGCCGCTGCCGCCGTCGACGCCGAAGATCACGGCGAGATTGTCCGCCGGGAGCTTGTCGAGCGTGAAGTCGAACGTCAGCTTTTCGAACCGGTCGGCGGGCGGCGTCGGATAATCCTTCCGCAGCAGGAGCTTCGCGCCGGGCGACGTGTCGAAGACGCTGATGTACGGTTTCGCGTTGCCCGAGAGATTCTTGAAATGCGCCGTGACCCGGTAGGCGCCGGTCGCCGGCGGCTTGATGTATTCGAAGAGGTAGACGCGCCCTTTGCCGGTGGTCCGCAGTTCCGCCGCGTAACGGCCGCTGCCGCCTTCGGGCCGGATCGATATCTTCGCTCCGGGGTCGAAATTTACCCGGGTGATCCAGCCCGCGAACGTGCAGCGCTCAATGCCGGTCAGCGCATCGCCGACCAGGTCTTCGAATCCGGTGTTCGACAGGAGTTCCCCGGCCGCGTCGAGCGTCGCCGAGACGATCTCGAGCGGTTCCGGGCTGACCAGATAGCAGATTTCGCCGCCGGTGCGGAAGCGGTTGCCGGAGCAGTCGATTCTGCGGCCCATCGTATCGCGCGCTTCGAGGATTTTCCCCTGGAATTCGACCGTATAGCTTCCGGCGCTGCTGCCGACAGCCGACAGGATGTTTCCGTCACGGCGGACAAGTTCGCAGTTTACGTCGAATTCGCCCTCCGGCAGCCCTTTCACGACGCCGCGCCGCGCATCGCACCGGTCGAGGAAATACTGGCTGACCGCGAATGCCTGCAAAGACGGTTCGGGAGAGTTCGTATGCTCGTCGCTCAGCGTGTCGCGTCCCCAGCCGAAGCTGAAATACTTGTCGAACCCGAGCTCGAGGAACCAGAGATTGATCGCGGCCGTGAGATAGCTGCGGCGGGCCGGGTCGTTGATGACGTGCCACATCTGCTCGGTCTGCCAGATCGGCATGCCGGGCCGCGCCCTGTCCGCGAGCGCCTTCATCTCGGCCATGCCGACTTTGGCCCGGTAGGAGTGGACGTTCCAGATATCGACCCAGTCGCCGGCGCCGAGGCTGACGAGTTTTTCCGGCATCTCCATGTCGCAGACCGTCGGCGTGTTGCTGAAGCCGGAGACGAGGACTTGATTCGCCGTGTCGGCGGCGCGAATCTCCTGCGAGGCGCTTTTCAGGAGCTCGAAATACTCCTCCGTCGTGCCGCTGAACGACTCGGCGAAGCCGGGGGGATGAAAGTCGACTTCGTTGTAGATCTCGTAATGCCGGACCCTGCCGGTGAAATGGCCGGCCACGTTCCTGACATAGTTTCTCCATTCGTCGACGCTGCGCGGTTTCCAGCGGCCCGGCTCGCCGCGGCGGTAGCGGAACTTTGCGCGTTCGCCCTCTGCCGGCGGCGGTTCGGCCGCCCAGAGCGGTGGGTAGCCGAGCACGGCGAGGATGTTGACGTTGCAGGCGCGGTAGGCGTCGATGATCCGGTCCGCCGTGCGGAAATCGAATTTCCCCCTGACCGGCTCGACCTGGAACCAGTTCAAATCCGGATGCCCCCAGGAACGCATCCATTTGATGTTCAATTTCTTGAATAACTCCGGCTCGCGTGCGGCCGCGAGGCCGAGATATTCGGCGAGCTTTCCTTCCGGCGCGGCGGAGACAGCCGGCAGGACGGAGAGTTTGAGCTTGCGGACCGGTTCGTCCCCGGCATGAACCTCGATGCTGTGCAGTCCGGCCGCGAGCGGGCCCGGGTCGAGCCGGAATATCTGCTGGACGCAGCCGGGCGGCAGCGTGACGGTGCGCCTGACCGTGTGCGCGGCGCGTTCCCTGAACTCCCGGATTCTGAATTCGACCGGCAGCTCGACCGGACGCTCCGTGTAGTTGCAGCCGACGAAATCGAGGGAAACGGGTTCGTTTTCGCGCACGACCCGGTCGCTGAGTTTCCCGAACGGCAGGAGCGAGACGAAGTTGCGGTTGCGGAAGAACGGCGCCGCGAAGAAGCGGCAGTCGGCAAGATCGTCGGCGAGAAGCGTGCATTCGGCGTCCGCCGTGAACGGTTTCTCCGGCGAGGCGTTCAGCATGCCGGACGGCAGCTGGGCGGCCGACACCTTCAGGCGCGACGGGTAGAACGGTGAACGTGTGATGACGTTCAGCATCGGCGCGGCGTCGATCAGCGGCCCCTTGAACGGGGCGCGGCGGAGCTCTTTTCCGTTCACGCTGAAGACGGCGCCCGCCGGTCCCCACGAGAGTGCGAGGTTGACCGTCTCGCCGGCACGGATCGGGGAGGCTTTATCCTCGAGGTAGACGACCTGCCCGCCGGCGCCGCGCAGGATGCCGCGCAGCCCGTGCTCGGTTTCGGGATTGCCGGAGGGAGTGTAGATGCCGAGCACGGTGCGTTCGGCGTTGCTGTTCTCCTTGCCGGGCAGCACGAATGCGAAGCTCCAGTCGTTGCGGAGATCCTTCACGTCTCCGGCCGGAGTCACGGTGATTTCAACGGTTCCTTCCGCCGGGTTGATGATGCCGGCCGACGGGAGGGAGAGGATGCCCCCGGGCAGTTCGAATGATGCCGCCGCCAGCGTTCCGGCGGCGAACAGGAGAAGGAGAGCGGAGAGACGTTTTTTCATGCGCGGTGGTTCCTTTGCTGTCTTTCAATAGCGGTAATATCCGTCGTGACGGGTCCAGACGTTGTATGCGTCGTTTGCGGTGTTGCCGGAGTCCACCCACGGGCCGGCGAGCTTGCCGCCGCGCGTATTCATGAGGATTTTCGCCCCGGCTTCCCCGGCGGCGCTGCGGTCGGAATCGACGTGTCCGTCGGCGAAGACCGCCGCCGCCTCGGTGTAGCCGCGGTGCGCCGGCCAGAGCGTCGGTCCGCTGCCGGCTTCGGAATAATGGCTGTTGACCCGGTAATAGCCGAGCGGTTCGAGGTCGCTTGCGTCCCGGTTTTCCCGGGCGGACTCGGCGACGATGATGGTGCGCGACATCTGGCGGAACTGGCTGGTTTTGGCGCCCGAGACATAATGGAAATTCAAGCCGTAGTCGCAGATGCTCCAGTCCGTGCTGTCGAGGTCGCTCGTCCCGGAATTCGGGTTGGCCCAGAACTGGCGGTACCATTCGCTGCCGTTCGGCGCAAGGCGGGTGCGGGTGGGGCAGCAGAGCAGGCTCTTGGTCAGGTAGTTGCCGGTAACCATGACGCCGGTCCAGTAGCGGGCGCTGTAGTTGATGCCTTCCACGATGAACCGGTCGTCGGAATCCGATACGTATTGAAGGTGTGCCAGCCCCTGCTGCTTGAGGTTGTTTTTGCAGGTTGCCGAGCGCGCCGTTTCGCGCGCCTGCTGAAGGGAGGGCAGCAGCATGGAAGCGAGAATCGCGATGATGGCAATGACTACCAGAAGCTCGATGAGGGTGAAGAATCGATTCGTTCTCATTTTTTTCTCCTTATTGTTGTTCCGGTTGCGCGATGGTCGGATTCTATCTGCGGTTCGGGTCAGGCCGGTCCGGGCGGACCGGTGATGACCGGCTTCAGCATCAGGTGTTCGGGGGAGAGCCGCGGATTGTCGAGCCGCCGGGTCAGGTGTGCCGCGGCCTGCCGCGCGAGTTCCGCCACCGGAATCACGACGCGGAACGATTCCGGCGGCCCGGGAGAAGGGGCGAGATCCATGTCCGGCGCGATGACCTGCGTTCCGGTGCCGGCCAGCAGCCGGGCCGCGTCGCGGCGGAGATTGGTCGGGACCACCGCCGCGTCGAGTTCCCCGAGCTCCTTCCGTGCGGCGGACAGCGTTTCGTCGAGCGTGATCGGCGTGACGTTACGTACCATGCCGTTGCGGAACGGCAGCCCTCGGGCGGCGAGCGCCCGGCGGACGCCGCGCGATTTCAGCTCCTGCCGCCCGTCCGTATTGGAGTCGAGCAGCACGAAATTCCGGCGTCCGGTCTCGAGCAGCCGGTCCGACACGAGTTCGCCGTATTTCTCGAAATCGATCGTGAAGCAGGAGACGGTATGGTCCGCTTCGAATTGCGGAATCACGGTGACGATCGGGATGTTCTGCTTCCGGAACTCCCCGAAATACTCCCGGACGGACTCCATCGGGCCGAGCCAGAGCAGCCCGGAGAGCCGGCTGGTGGCCATCACCCGGATGGTCTGCGCCGGGTCCCCCATGAAGTTGATGTGGCGGACCTGGTACGGGGTTCCGGCGAAGCCTTCGGCCACGCCGTGCAGCAGCGCGAGGATGTAGCTGTCCCAGTAGGCCAGTTCTCCGTTCAGGATGATCAGCCCGATCAGCTTCTGCTGTCCGGCCGAGTTCAGCACGGCCGGATGGATGAAGGTCCCGTGGTGCGGGCGGCGGACCAGCAGTCCCTCATCCACCAGCATCTGCAATGCGCGCCGCACCGTCCCGCGCGATGCGGCGAAGAGCTCGCAGAGTTCGCGTTCGGTGGTCAGGCAGAGGCTGCTCTCCTCCGGCGCCGCCGCCGCGATCCGGGTGAACACGTACTGCCGGATCCGTGAATATGCCGTTGAAAATTCGTCCGTCATTCCCGCCGCCGCGCCTTTCGGTTTTTTGAGTGTACAAATATGAACAAATGGAGGCAAATAAAAAAACAGAACCGAATGTTGCTATAATTATGGCGGAGATTCCCGAAAAAAGCAAGACGGAATCCGGATTTTATCGCGTTTTTTTACGGAATCGGGAAGCGTGCCGCATTTGCGGTGAAAGCCCGGCGCTATTTTTCGGCAAGGAAAGAGGTTTCGAAGCCGTGCTGGAGCCGCCCGTACATGGCGAGCAGCTGCTCCTGCTCCTCGGAAGTCAGGACTTCCATGGCGATGCGCTCTTTCTCGAAAATCGTTTCGACCACCTCCCGGGCGAATTCCCGCCCGGCCGGGGTGAGCGAGACGAGCTTGCGGCGGCGGTCGGCCGGATGCGGCAGCCGCTCCAGACGGCCCTCGCGCTCGAGCGAGTCGAGCACGAAGGTCATGGTCTGGCGCGGAATGCTCAGCTGGTCCGCTACCGCCGCCGGTTCCAGCCCCTCCGGATGATGGTAGAGCTCCTCAAGCACGAGGTACGCATTGTAGGAGAGGTTCCAGCGGTGCAGGATCTTGAAGTAGACCCGGTCGAATTTTCCCCACAGGTCGAAAAGCCGCTGCATCCGGCCCACAATGTCGTTGTCGTTTTTCATCGCACCTCGCTTGTTGACGGTTTATACTATATCACCGTCTTGCCTCGAAAGCAAAGGCGCGTTCTTCCGTTTCGAGCTGGAATCCGGGCTTTTCCTCCGCAGCTTCCTGCGCGTTTCGGCGCCAGAGCAGCAGCACGACGCCGAACATCAGAAGCTTCGATACCGGCATGGCCGCCCAGATGCCGTCCGCCCCCCGCCAGAGCGGCAGGAGCAGCAGCGAGAGCGGCAATACCAGAAAGCAGTCCAGATAGACGAGCAGCGAAGCCATCCCGGGACGGTCCATCGCCTGAAAGTAGGCCTCCGACACCTTCTGGAGTCCGAGGAACGGATAGACCGCCGCGCTGATGATCAGCCCGCGCCCGGCCACGGCCACCACGTCGCCCGAAGCATTGAACAGGGCCGGAATCAACCGGTATCCGCCGGCCGAAAGCAGCAGTCCGCCCGCTCCGATGAGCACGGCCGAGATCACGCCGTAGCGGGCGATCTTTTCGCGCCGTTCCGTATCGCCCGCGCCGTGCAGGAAACTGACGACCGGCTGGATGCCGAGGCCGATTCCCTGTTGGAGCATGAGAATCATCGCTTCGACGTAGCTGATGATCGCGTAAGCCGCGACGGCCGCGACGCCGCCGTACAGCAGCGCCTGCCGGTTGTGCAGCAGGATCACCGCCGCCACCGAGATCTGCACGCCGAAGGACGGCAGCCCGGCCGGGATGATGCGCCGGACGATCCGGCGCTTCAGCCGGAAACAGCGCCTGCTGAAGCGGAAGTGCGACCGTCCGGCCGCAAAATATCCGGCCGCCAGCGCGAAGCAGATCGCCTGCGACAGAACCGTCGCCCAGGCTGAACCGGCCACACCGCCGTGAAGAACCAGGACGAAAAGCCAGTCGAGCACGATATTCGCCGCGAGCCCCGCCACCATGATCGCCATGGCCGGCTTCGGCGCGCCGTCGTTCCGCATCGCCGCGACGAGACAGACGGCGGCCATCATGAAGATTCCGCCGCCGAGGGTGATCACCGCGTATTCCCGCGCCGCCGGCAGCAGGGCGGGAGCCGCGCCGACCGCGCTTAAAATCGGATTCAGAAACGGGATCAGGCCCGCCAGCAGCACCGCGGCCGGAACCAGCAGCGCCAGGGAGTTCCCGAGGAACAGGTCGGCCGTCCGCCGCGCTCCTCTGCCCCGGGCCAGCGCGATATTGATCGCGCCGCCGGTGCCGATCATTTCGCCGCAGGCGACGATCAGAAGTGACAGCGGGAATGCTACGTTAATTGCGGCCAGGCCGTCGTTGCCGGCCCCCCAGCCGACGAAGAAACCGTCGACCAACGTGTACACTCCGGCGGTCAGCATGCTGATCATCGACGGGATGACGTAACGGAAAAACAGTTTTCCGTCCGTCACAGTCGGATCGTTTGCAAACATGATGAACCTCCGCAGGATTTTCCGGCACTTCCCCATGAAGTACCGGTTGATATAATCTCAATTGGTATCATATGGCAATATACAATGCGGAGTGAAAAAATCAAGCGGAAAGATCTGCCGGAGGAGAGAGGCGGTGAAAAGGGCGCGACGAAACCGCCGGTGGGAGTTCGTCCGCCCGGAATGCGGTCACGGAGAGATCCGGATGGTTCAGAGCAGCGAAAGCATGCGGTTCATCTGGTGCTCGATCGACTCGACCAGCCTGAACTGGTTCCGGCAGCGTTCGAGGTTGTGGTTCGGGCGGCGCGTCTTGAAGTAAAGGTCGCCGTTGATATAGTCGGTCAGGAAACGGATTCCGGTTTCAAGCGTGATGAGTTTGCCCGAGAAGGGCAGATTCTCCCGTTCTGCGGCGGTCAGGAAATCGCCGGCGCTCGACAGGAATCCCTGCAGCAGCGCCTCGAACATCTCGAAACGCATGCCGACCTTCGCGAGATTGACTTCATCCTCCTCGGCCGGACTCGTTCCGCCGCGCACCATGTCGCCGAAATCGTACAGCGACAGCCCCGGCATCACGGTGTCGAGATCGAGCACGCAGATGCCTTCGCCGGTCAGGTCGTCGATCAGCAGGTTGTTGGATTTCGTGTCGTTGTGGGTGATCCGCTCCGGAATAGCCCCTTCCGCATGCAGCTTCAGGAGCAGCTCGGTTTCCTCGCGCCGCTCCAGGACGAAGTCGATTTCCCGCCTGACGCCGGCGGCCCGGCCGACCCGGTCTTCGCCGACGGCCTCGATCAGCGCCTCGACCCGTTTCGGCGTGTTGTGAAAATCGGGGATCGTCTCATGCAGCCGCGCCCCCGGCAGGTCGACGAGGTCGCACTGGAATTCGCCGAACGCCTGCGCGGCGCGGTAAGCCTGCTGCGGAGTTTCAAGGACGTCGTACGAGCGCGCGTTTTCGACGAACACGTAAGCCCGCCAGTAGTCGCCGCGGCAGTCCCGGACGTACGGGAGATTCGAGAAGGTCCGCAGCAGCCGGATCGTCCGCTTGCGGGTCTCCTCGTTGCGGCTCCTGATTTTGCCGAGCAGGTGGCCGGTGACCCGGTCGATGTTCTCCATGACCTGCTCCGGCTTGCGGAACACGGCGTGGTTGATGCGCTGGAGCGTGTAGTGCAGCCGCACGCCGCCCTGATCGTAGGTCACCTGGAACGTGTCGTTGATGTGACCGGTCCCGAACGGAACCGCGACGAGGAAATCTCCGTAGATTGCGAACCCGGCGCAGATCTCCCGGAGATCGGCCTGCGTATAGGACGGCGCGGCAGTCGTCATTTGAACAGCTTCTCCGGATAAGCTCCCTCCGCGACCAGCTTCCGCAGCGCGGCCTGGACGAACGGCTTGTCTTCGCGGTAGGTGATTCCGAACCAGCTGTCCTCGCTCTTGAGCATTTTGATCTCGGCCCTGCCTTCGCGGATCAGCGTATCGACGGCGAACGGCAGATAGAATTCGCTCTTGAGTTCGGTGCCGTGCTCTTCGAGGAAGCCGGTGAAGAGCCGTTCGAGTTCGCCGACCAGCTCCGGCATGAATCCCCAGGAGTTCATCGAGACGAGCTCTTCTCCTGTGAATTCGAGCTCGGCGCCGTCCTCCTGAACGCTGATGACTTTGCCGTCCCGGCGGAAGATCTTCGTGTTTTCGACCACTTTCGAGAGGTTCCCGGCAGCGTCCGCCGAGCAGATTCCGCGCGACACGGAGCCGTTTTCGCTGAGCGTGTTGGAGAGCACGAACGAGGCGATGCAGCCGCGGATTTTGCCGTCCTCCGGTGCCGACTTCAGGTAGCCGGCCAGCTTGCGGTAGCTGTCCGCGCCGTAGAAATCGTCGGCGTTGATGACCGCGAAGGGACCGTCGAGCAGCTTGCGCGCCGCGTAGACCGCCTGGCCGGTGCCCCACGGCTTCGTGCGTCCCTCCGGGACCCGGAAACCGGCCGGCAGGTCGTTCATGTCCTGAAACGCGTAAGCGACTTCGATCCGGTCCGCGTAACGGCTGCCGATCGCGGCGCGGAACGCCTCTTCGATATCCTTGCGGATGACGAAGACCACCCGGTCAAAACCGGCGCGCATCGCATCGAACACGGAGTAATCCATGACGGTTTCGCCGGAAGGACCGACTTCGTCAAGCTGTTTGAGACCGCCGTAACGGCTGCCCATTCCGGCCGCCAGCACGAGAAGCGTGAGTTTCATGACAGAACACCTTTCACTATATCGATGATTTCAGGAGAATATACTTCAAAATATGCCTCAAAACAAGTTTTTCAACGCAAAAAGAACGGAGGATGACCGGTTTTGCAAAAAAGTCCATAAGTTTTGCCGATCTTTGCATTCCGCTCCGGAACGCCTGCATTATATTGTATGGTGGTAGATCATCCCTTTACAAACAGGAGAAAAACAGATGCGTACCTTGATTGTGAATTGCCGTGTCGTCTCGCCCGGAATCGACCTTGCCTCGGGCGCGGTCCTGATCGAAAACGGCACGATCAGCTCGATTTGCGACGGAGGCTCCCCGCTGCCGCCGGCCGGGAACGTCATCGACGGGACCGGACTCACGGCGATGCCGGGCTTTGTCGACGTGCACTGTCACGGACGGAACAACTTCGACTTCTGTGACGCTTCCGAGGAAGGCGTCCGCCGCATCGCGCGCGGAAAGCTGGAGGAGGGGGTGACCACGCTGCTGCCGACCACGCTGACTTTGCCGGAGGAGCAGCTCAGGGCAACCCTCGAAACGATCGCCCGCTACGACGGCAGCGGCTGCAGACTGCCGGGCGTCCACCTTGAAGGACCGTTCATCAACGTGAAGTGCTGCGGCGCGCAGAATCCGGCCTACGTCCGGCTGCCGGACGCGGAAGAGGTCAGGCGGCTGAACGCGGTTTATCCGGTGAAAAAGGTTTCGTTCGCCGCCGAGGCGGAGGGCGCCCCCGCGCTGACCGCTGAACTGTGCCGGATGGGGATCGTCCCCTCCTGCGTCCACAGTGCGGCGAAGTACGGTGAATTCAAACGCTGTTATCTCGAGGGGATGCGGAATCTGTCCCACTTCTGCAACCAGATGACGCCGCTGCACCATCGCGACATCGGGCTGGTCGGCGCCGGGCTGCTGGAGGACGATGTTTTCCTCGAGTTCATCTGCGACAAGCTCCACATCTGCCCGGATATGATCGCACTGGTGTTCAAGATCAAGGGGCCGGACCGCATCCAGCTGATTTCCGATGCGATGCGCGCCTCCGGCATGCCGGACGGCGAATATACGCTCGGCGGTCTGCCGGTGATCGCGAAGGACGGCGCCGCGCGGTTGAAAGAGGGCGGAGCGCTGGCCGGCAGCGTGCTTCAGCTCAATGTGGCGTTGAAGAACGTGGCGGAAATCACGAAGCTGCCGCTTGCGGAGCTGGTCAAGTCAACGTCGTACGCACAGGCGCAGGCGCTCGGCCTGCCGGGGATCGGCAAACTCGAGCCGGGCTTCCGGGCGGACATCGTGCTGCTCGACGCGGCCTGGAAGGTCCGGAAGACGTTCGTCGACGGAGAAATCCGTTTCGAAGCGTAAAGGGGGAGAAATTTTTGAATTTTCCCTCAAATCCGATTTGACATTCCGCAGAATCAGGCTATTTTAGGAATACGACATCCGATGCGGAGAGATGGCTGAGTGGCCGAAAGCACAGGTTTGCTAAACCTGCGTGGGAGAAATCTCACCGAGGGTTCGAATCCCTCTCTCTCCGCCATTTTTGAGTGTGAACAGCCCGGAAGGTATTGACCAGTACCGTTTCGGGCTTTTTTTTTGCCGGGCTGCGTCTATGTTTTTCCGGTATACGCTCTGGTCTGTCAAATTTCGTT
>ENA-UERG01000597-UERG01000597.1-human-gut-metagenome-genome-assembly--contig:-NODE-597-length-34586-cov-18.638326_pt1 | contig 34586 bp, 26 predicted proteins | sample MGYA00242954_ERZ507954 | MGnify/ENA primary metagenome ERZ507954 (study PRJEB26167, sample SAMN06115478) | human gut metagenome | host: Homo sapiens | place: China:Sichuan | collected 2015-01-21... | reverse complement strand
TTTTAAATAAAAAAGAGGGTTGATATGTACGGAAACGAAATTAAACAAATGCGAAAAACTTTTAATATCACACAAACCGAGCTTGCAAAAGCAACCGGTTTACCGCAAAACACTATAAGCTGGATAGAAAGCGATAAAGGTATACCAAATATATCTCAATGCGCAAAAATAGCTGATTTTTACGGAATAACAATAGACGAACTTATAGGCAGGGATTATGAACGCACAACGAAAATAAATAATCAAATCCGTGATAATCACGGAAATATAACTTTTAATCAAAGGTGATTTTTATGAGACAATGCCTAATATGTAAAGTTAATATACGGGATGAATATGATTTTTGCGTAAATTGCCACAGAAAACTTGAAAAACAATTCAAAAATGAAGCTAAAATAATTTACGACACCATAAAATATGATAAAATTTCGCTGAATGATATAAATAATAACGAAGGTCTTGATGATAATCATATTTTACTTAAACAAGTAGCTTGGGATAATTACCATTATCGCGCTTTTGGATTTAGCGACTTAACAACAGACGAAGTTAATCATTTATTAGAAGATTCTTTTATTACCAAATACAAAAATAAAAAATTTATAGAAAAAATTAAAGATCTTCAAGGATATGTTATATAAATTCCAAAAACGATTTTTATTTGAATTTTTGTTTGTTCAAGTGTTCAATAGAAATTAAGTGCAACGTTTGCGAGTAGGCAAACGTGCCCCTGTTACCCCACGCGGGGGCAACGAGGGGCACGCTTGCGCGCTACGCGCACGGTAACGAGCTTTTGCGGCGCTCTGCGTATGCCGCCACAGGGGCGGCATTAAACTTTTGCGGCTTCCTGCTTGTGCTTCGCACGCTAATAAAAAAAGGCGGATTCGGTATCCGTCTTTTCTGTTTTTTTCGGGCTGTTTCGTAGTCGAACCGCGCTCGCTCTGGATGAGCGCTATTCCCCCTACTTTGACAGCTGATTTTGTTTTTTTCGGGTTTGACATCTGCAAAATACAGATTTTACGAAATGTTATACCTAAAAACGATAAAAAAAGACAATCGGTAAGATTTCCCGATTAAATTACGCTTGATTTTATAATAATTCTGATACGCATATTAAAACAACTTCAGTTTGAATGTCCGGTAAGAAAACAATAATAATCGCCGTACTTCAATGAAATCTTCGACGGCAACGTTTCATCCGTCAATAAATTCCTTGCGCCCGACGGCACGCTCAAACAAAATTGTTCCCGCGATAAATTCACGCAAACATATACGGCTTTCGCGCCGTCGACGCGACGAAAAGCAAAACAACCGTCTTTTTCATAAACTTCTTCATACTCGCCTTCGGTAAAAATATCGCGATATTTCTCCCGTATTTTCCCTAATTTCCGAAAAAATTCCAACAGCCGTTCGTCTGCGTGCCGAAAATCAAAGCACCTGCGGCAAAACGGATCGCCGAAGCCTTCCATTCCGATTTCGTCGCCATAATAAATACAAGGCACTCCCGGCAACGTAAACAACAACAACGCGGCAATTTTCAAATTCGAAACGGCACGATTTCTCTCTTCTACGCTAAGAAACGCACTATCCGCAGCCATTTCATCCTTGGTATACGCCGTTTTTCCCGCAAGCACGGTGAGAATCCTTGCCGTATCGTGCGTTCCCAGAATATTCATCAGACAATCAAGCGTAGCCTTCGGATAATGATCTACGATTTTCGCCACGGTTTCCGCCAAAAAGCCCGAATTTCCGTCTTTCACATACGAAACAATCGCGTCTTTGAACGGATAATTCATCACGCTGTCCAACTCTTCTCCGTGCAGATACTCTCTCCGCGCGGAATACGCGATTTTATCGGACGCATCTTCCCATACTTCGCCGATAATCACCGCGTTTTCGTTCGCTTCTTTCACGCTCTTTCTCAGCTTTTTCAGGAAGAAATCGGGCAATTCGTCGGCTACGTCCAGACGATATCCGCCGATTCCGTACGAAAGCCATTTTTTCAGAACGCCCCGTTCTTTGCCCGCCGTATTCTGCTCCGTAAAAGAACCGTTGCGCTTTTCGCCGTCATTTTTCTCTTGCTTTTCGCCGTTTTCACGCCGATATTCCCCGAAAATAAAATCCTGATAATCTTCCGAATTTTCATTGACTTCGGGCAGAATATCGATGCCCCACCAACTGCTGTATTTATCGGGAAAACGCTGAAAAGTATACCACGAAAAATACGGAGAATCCATCGATTGAAACGCCCCGACCGACGGAAATTTTCCGTATTTGTTAAAATACAAGCTGTTGTCGCCCGTATGGTTGAAAACGCCGTCTAAAATCAAACGGATTCCTGCCGCATCCGCAGCCTCAACCAGCGACGCAAAATCTGCTTCCGAGCCGAGAAACGGGTCGATTTTCATATAATCGGAAGTATCGTAACGGTGATTCGACGCCGCTTCGAAAATCGGATTCAGATAAATCGCCGTAACGCCCAACGATTTCAGATACGGCAATCTGCTTTCGATTCCGCGAAGATTCCCCCCGAAAAAATCGTTATTCAGCACTTTTCCTCGTTCGTTCGGCTTATAAGACGGCAATCCGCCCCAGTCCTCGCGTAAAATCCGCCCGGTCAGCACCGGTTTGTCCGCGTCGGAAATATCGATGTCGGCGCGGCAGAACCGATCGGGAAAAATCTGATACATCACGCCGCCTTTCAGCCATTGCGGAGTTTTGTAATCCGGCGAGGAAACGGTAAGCAGATAATTTCCGTCGTCATACCCAGAAATTCTTCCGTTATGACGGTTTCCGTAAACGAAATAGCCGCGATTTTCAATGTAAAACGAATAAAAATACAAGCCGCGCTCTTCCACGGCAAGTTCTATCGTATAACCGTATTCCGTTTTCGTCATCGGATACGAAACCTTCGCTTCGCCGTCTTTCGCCAGAAGAAAATACGCGTTTTCCGACGGAAACATATACCGTTTCGACGTTTCGTCGCGGCAAAATAAGCGGAGGCGGAAAGGTTGCCCCTCCCGCACTCCGCCGCGGAATTCTTTACATTTTTTATCAAGAGAATCGTAGTAAAATTCCATCGTTCATCCGTATCGCCGTCGGAAAATCGCTTCCGAAACAAACAGAATCGTTTTCCGACAGCCTCTTTTCCGCCGTTATTTCAAAGACTTCAAGTGCCAGATATTGTCGGCATATTCCTTAATCGCACGGTCCGCCGCAAAATAACCGGCCGCCGCGATATTCCGCAACGATTTCTGATTCCACGAGCGTTTGTCGTTTGCGTACAAATCGGAAATACGGTTCTGTGTAAGCACGTACGAATCATAATCCGCCATACACATATACGGGTCGGCAACGGGCGAGCCCGTAAGCAGATAATTCGCAATATCCGCAAACGATTCGCCGTTGAAGCCCACAATCAGCGTTTCCAGCACTTTACGCAGCATACTGTCTTTGTTGTAATACGCGCTCGAAGAATATCCGTTCCGCCAGATCTGCGCCACTTCGTCCGATTTCAAGCCGAAAATAAAGATATTCTCCTCGCCAACGCGCTCCGCCATTTCCACGTTCGCGCCGTCCAGCGTACCTACGGTCAGAGCGCCGTTGATCATGAATTTCATGTTTCCCGTACCGCTCGCCTCTTTCCCCGCAAGCGAAATTTGTTCGGAAATTTCCGAAGCGGGCATCAGCATTTCGGACATCGTTACGTTGTAATCTTCCATATACACAACGTTGAGTTTTGCGCTGATTTTCGGGTCTTTCCTGATATCTTCGGCAAGGAAACAAATCAGTTTGATGATTTTTTTCGCCATATAATACCCGGCAGCCGCTTTCGCCGCAAAAATATACGTTTTCGGCTGTATCGGCAAATCGGGATTTTCTTTCAGCGCGATATAATCGGTAACGATATGCAATACGTTCAAAAGCTGGCGTTTGTATTCGTGCAGACGCTTCGCCTGAACGTCGAACAGCGTTTCGGGGTCGATTTTCACCCCCTGCTTTCCGAAAGCATAATCCGCAAACTGCCGCTTTTTCATCCGCTTGATTTCTTCCAGCCGTTTCAGCACGGATTCGTCGTTTTCGTATTTTTTGAAGTCCGCCAGCTTCGCCGCATCCTTCGCGTATCCCTCGCCGATGCAATCGTCCAAAAGCGCGCAAAGTTCGGGGTTCGACTGATTCAGCCACCGCCGATGCGCAATGCCGTTCGTAACGTTCGTAAATTTTTCCGGCGTATAATCGTAGAAATCTTTGAATACGCTTTTTTTGATGATGTCGCTGTGCAGTTTCGAAACGCCGTTCACGCTATGCGAGCCGACCACCGACAAATTCGCCATGCGGACGGTGTTGTAAGAAATAATCGCCATACGCGAAATTTTGTTCCAGTCGCCGGGAAAACGTTTCCACAAATCTTCGCAGAAACGACGGTTGATTTCCTTCAGTATCGAATAAATTCTCGGCAATCTTCTTGCAATCAGATCCTCCGGCCACGTTTCAAGCGCTTCGGCAAGCACGGTGTGATTGGTATACGCGCATACGCCGGTGGTAATGCTCCAGGCTTCTTCCCAGCCCATTCCGTTCTCGTCGATTAAAAGTCGCATCAATTCGGGAATCGCCAGCGCGGGATGCGTATCGTTCAGGTGAATCGCCGCCAGTTCGGGCAACGTGGAAAGCGTTCCGTAACGGCGTTTATGGTCGGATAAAATATTCTGTAACGACGCCGAAACAAGGAAATACTGCTGTTTTAAACGCAGCGATTTTCCTTCCTGGTGATTGTCTGCGGGATAAAGCACTTTCGAAATCAAATCGGCTTCGTTGTCCTCCTGCATCACGGCGGCATAATCTCCCTGCGAGAAAAGTTTCATATCGAAATTCTGCACGCCTTTTGCGCGCCACAATCTCAGCACCGAAACGGCTTTGCTTCTGTACCCCGGCACCATCATATCGTACGCTATGGCTTCCACCTCTTTCGCGTTCCGGTACACGGTTTCCAGTCCGTGCTCCGTCCACTTTTCCTCTACGAACCCGTCGAATTTCACGCGGTATACGTGGTCGGTACGCTGCGTAAGCCACACTTCGCCGCCCGGCAACCATACGTCGGGAAGTTCCGTCTGCCAGCCGTCGATGATTTTCTGCTTGAACAGCCCGTATTCGTAACGGATAGAAAAGCCCATCGCGGGGTAATCTCCCGTGGCAAGCGCGTCCAGAAAGCACGCGGCAAGTCTGCCGAGTCCGCCGTTACCCAACCCCGCGTCCGGCTCCAGTTCGTAAAGTTCCGGCAGCGTTACGCCGTACGATTTCAGAACTTTTTCATATGTTTCGCGCAGTTCGAGGTTATAAAGACTGTTTTTCAGCGAACGCCCCATCAGAAATTCCATGCAAAGATAATATACGCGTTTCGCGCGTTTTGCTTTGCGTTCTTCGTGAAATTGCTGACGTTTTTCCAGCATGATATCGCGTACGTTCATCACCACGGCTTTATAAATCTGGTCCTGCGTGGCTTCTTTCGGCGAAACGCCGAAATAACGCGAAAGCTTGCTGTCGATCATCTGTTTCAATTTGTGTTCCGTCAAATGTTCTTCCATGCTAAAATACCGCTCCTTGGGTTTAAAAGCTGCCGCTTTTTTATTTATTTCAGTAAAGCGAGCGTATCGGTATAAAGTTTTTTATACTCTTCCGCAGAACGCTGCCACGAGAAATCCGTAGTACCCGCCTTTATCATTAGTTTTTGCCATTCCGGCTTATTCTTATACAACGAAACCGCTTCGCGGAGAACGTAAAGCATATCCCCCGCGTTATATGCGGCAAACGTGAATCCGTTTCCGCCTGCGCCGTACGGTCTGATGCTGTCGTACAGTCCGCCCGTTTCCCGCACGACCGGCACGGTGAGATACCTCGAAGCGATCATTTGCGAAAGCCCGCAGGGCTCGCTCTTCGAAGGCATCAGAAAAATATCCGCTCCGGAATAAATCTTGCGCGAAAGGTCGCCGTTGAACGCGATAATCGAAACCGCTTTGCCTTTATAACGGTTTGCAAGATCCTTGAAATACGATTCGTATTCCGAATCGCCCGTGCCGAGAAGAACAAACTGAACGTCGTCCGCCAGCAACTCCTCTATCGCCGCCCGCACGAGATCGAGCCCCTTATGCGCCACCAGACGGGAAATCATCGCAACTACGGGCACGTTCTCCCGCACCGGCAAACCGAGCATTTTTTGCAATTCCGCCTTACAGACCTCTTTTCCCGCGGGATTTTCCGCGCTGTACGGCGCAAATAACGCGGGATCGGTAGCCGGATCGTACGATTTCACGTCGATGCCGTTCAGAATTCCGCGCAGTTTGAAAGCGTTTCTTTCCACTTCGCCTTGCAGCCCGTGCGCATATTCCGCGCGTTTGATTTCTTCCGCATAAGTCGGCGACACCGTCGTGAACGTTTCCGAACATTCGATCGCCGCTTTCATCAGATTCGCGCAGCCGTCGAATTCAAGCAGATATCTGTAATCGTCGGAAATTCCGAATAAATCTTCCAGTACGTCCAGAGAATATTTCCCCTGATATTCGATATTATGTATCGTGAATACGGCGCGGATCAGGCTGTATTCCCGTCTGTGGCAATAAATCGTTTTCAGATAAATCGCCGCCAGAGCCGACTGCCAGTCGTGGCAATGCAACACGTCCGGATAAAACTGCAGAAACCCGAGAATTTCCATGACCGCGCGGGAGAAAAACGCAAATCTTTCCCCGTCGTCGTAATAGCCGTAGCAGCCGCCGCGGCGGAAATAATATTCGTTATCGAGAAAATAGAACGTTACGCCGCTTTCCTCGTAAGAAAATATTCCGCAATACTGGTTACGCCAGCCGAGCGGCACATTGATATTGCCAAGGTAAGTAAAGCGCTGCCTGTAATCGCCGCGGATATCCGAATACAACGGCAACACAACCCGAACGTCGTATTCTTCGTCCTGCGCAAGCGATTTCGAAAGCGAACCGATTACTTCCGCCAGTCCGCCCGTAGCGATGAACGGCGTGCATTCCGAAGCCGCAAACAATATTTTTCGTTTCGGCTTTATCGTTATCGCAGCTTCTTCTTTCGCCGCGGTTTTCAAATCGTCTGTTTCGTCCGTAATGATTTTTACTTTCGGCATTTCCTTTTCACCCTCGTTTTTTGCGGCTTTCGCACGAACAACCGCCTGTGCGTTTTTTTCCGCGCGGGCAATCGTCCTGTTCGTTTTCACAAGCGTCGCCCTGCGTGCATTTTTCGTCGTTCCGCTTTTTGTTTCGCTCATTTTTTCTTTTTCCTCCCGTATGCTCTTCGCTTATATTATGTCAGACACAACAAATTTATTATGAATGACATAACAGCCACGTTTTACAGTTTGCTTCCCTTCTGCACATAATACGGCAGACTTTCACACCCGCTCAACACTCTTCTCTCCGTAATTTCAACGTTTTTATCGGTAATCACGCAATTCAGTACGGCGTTTGCGTGAATCGCGCTGTCCTGCATGACAATCGAATTGCGTACCACGGCGCCTTTTTCCACTTTTACGCCGCGGAACAGAATCGAATTTTCTACGATGCCTTCAATCACGCACCCGTCGGAAATCAAAGAATTTTTCACGATAGCGCTCGTACCGTATTTGGAAGGCGCGCTGTCGCGCACTTTCGTGTACACGTCGCGCGCGCCGAATAACTGATTGCGCACTTCTTTATCGAGCAGCATCAAGTTGTATTTATAATAATTCGTCAGCGAATCGATTTCGGCGTAAAAGCCTTTGAAATCGTACCGATAAATTTTCAGCGCATGAATCTGCCTTGCGATGACGTCGTTTTCAAAACTTGTCAGCCCTCTCGACGCCGAGTCGTCAATCAGATTGATTAAAAATTCGCGGTTAAATACCGAAACGTTTACGTATGTATCCGCGCATTCCGGCTCGGTAATCACAGGATTGATTCTTACTTCGGTTAGCCGTCCGTCCGAATTCGCTTTCAGTAACATTCCGCTCACGCGGTTTTCCGCCGTCGCGCGCCGCGTAACCATCGTAATATCGGCGTTTTTGCTCTCGTGATACGCAATCACGTCGGCGATATTCATACGCGCCACACCGTCGGAATCGCAAAGAACAACGTAACTTTCACGACGTTTCCGCAAAAAACTCTTCACGCCGCAAAGCGCTTCCAGCCGCGTCGTATAAGGTTTTTCCGCCACATCGGAAAAGGGCGGAAGCAGAATAATCCCGCCGTCCTTGCGGGCAAGATCCCAGTCTTTCCCGCTGCCGATATGGTCGATCAGCGAACGATAATTGTTCGTCGTCATCAGCCCCACCGTAGTGATGCCCGAATTTACCATATTCGAAAGCTGAAAATCAATCAGCCGGTATCTTCCGCCGAACGGAATGGACGCTATCGTCCGTTTCCGTACCAATTCGGGAACTTTCTCCCCGTGCAAATTCGTAAATATTACGCCTACTGCCGTTGCCGCCATTTTTTCTTCTCCCCCTCGGTTTATTCCGTTATATCCTTTTCATGCTTTTGCCCGGACAGAACTTTCACGCCGTCTTTCACCGTCAGATCTCTGCCGAGCACCACGATTTCCGCCTTCGCGTTCCGTTCCACGCCCACTACGGCGCCTTTCCCTACGGTTACGTTTTCGTCGATAATCGAATAGGAAACTTTCGCGCCGGCTTTAATCACGCTGTTGGCAAGAATCACGGCGTCTTTCACTTCGGCGCCCTTTTCCACAACCACGTTGCTGCCCAAAACCGAATGTTCCACGCAGCCGTCGATTTCGCAGCCGAGCGCTATCATCGAATTTTTCACAACGCCTTCGTTTCCTATGTATTCCGGCGGAGCCAAAGGATTTCTCGAATGAATTTTCCACTCCGTTCCGCTTACGTCAAACACAGGCTTTTCATCCAGTAAGTCCATATTCGCCTGCCAGAGCGACGCGATCGTTCCGACGTCTTTCCAGTATCCTTCGAATTTATAAGAATACATTTTCTCCCCCGCTTTCAGCATCGCGGGAAGCACGTCTTTTCCGAAATCCTTCGAAGAATCCGGATTTTTATCGTCCTCTTCGAGATAACCGAAAAGCTTCGACGCCGTAAAAATATAAATGCCCATCGAAGCGAGATTGCTTTTCGGTTGTTTCGGTTTTTCTTCGAATTCGTAAATCGAACCGTCGGGATTCGTATTCAGCACCCCGAAACGCGAAGCCTCGGCAAGCGGCACTTCAATCGCCGCAATCGTGCATGCCGCGCCGTTTTTAATATGCGCCTTCAGCATTTCGGAATAGTCCATTTTATAAATATGGTCGCCGGAAAGTATCAGAACGTAATCGGGGTCGTACATTTTCATAAAATGCATGTTCTGATAAATGGCGTTCGCCGTTCCTTCATACCACGAAGAACGCGATTTACCCTGATACGGCGAAAGAATATGTACGCCGCCGTAAGCGCGGTCGAGATCCCACGGCTGCCCGTTCCCGATGTATTCGTTCAGAATCAGCGGCTGATACTGCGTTAAAACGCCCACCGTATCGATCCCCGAATTGATGCAGTTGGAAAGCGGAAAATCGATAATCCGATATTTCGCGCCGTACGCAACCGCAGGTTTGGCGATACTGCTCGTCAGGGCGTACAGGCGGCTGCCTTGTCCTCCCGCGAGAAGCATTGCTACACATTCTTTCTTTCTCTGCATATTTATTTTCCCCTTTGTCGGCGTTTTTCGCCGCACGGTTATTTTTTACTTTTTTCGGTCTGCTTGTTCCGTCGCCCCGCCGTTATTCGCAGCGCACGAGATACTTGCAGGAAAGCGGCGGCATATCCACCGCAATCGACGTTTCCTTATTGTTCGCCGAAACTTTTTCCGCGTGATAAACGCGCTTCTGCACCTTTCCGCTTCCGCCGTACAGTTTCGAATCGGTATCGAAAACGATGCGATATTTTTTGCCTGAAATTCCCACGCGGTAATTTTTCAGTTCCGCGCCGGAAAAATTCACCAGCACCACCGTTTCCCCGCCTTTTTTATCGCGGCGGATATACGCGAGAAAGTTATGATCGGCGTCGTCTGCGGAAATCCATTCGAATCCGTCCCACGAATCTTCGATTTCGAAAAATGCGGGCGTATTACGGTAAAATTCGTTCAGATCCCGCACGCATTTCGAAAGACGCGCGTGCATCGGATAATCTTTCAGGAAAAATTCCACGCCTTCGGCGTAATCCCACTCCTTAAACTGCCCGAATTCCGAACCCATAAAGTTCAGCTTCTTCCCGGGGTGCGACATCATGTATCCGAAAAACGCACGCATTCCCGCAAACTTTTGCTCGTATTCTCCGGGCATTTTCCCGATCAGCGAACACTTTCCGTGCACAACCTCGTCGTGAGAAACGGGCAGAACGTAATTTTCCGAAAACGCATACATCATCGAAAACGTCAGCTTGTTGTGCTCGTACTTTCGAAACAGCGGGTCGGTAGAAATATACGCCATCACGTCGTTCATCCAGCCCATGTTCCATTTGAAATTAAAGCCTAAGCCGCCAACCGCCGTAGGGCGCGTTACCAGCGGCCACGCCGTGGATTCTTCGGCAATCATCATCGCATACGGAAAATAGCCGAACACCGTTTCGTTCAGCTTTCTCAAGAAAGACACCGCTTCGAGATTTTTATTGTCGCCGTAAATATTCGGCGTCCATTCGCCGGGCTTTTTATCGTAATCGAGATACAGCATCGAAGCCACGGCGTCTACCCGCAGCCCGTCCACATGGTATTTCTCAAAATAAAACACCGCGTTCGAAACCAGAAACGAAAGCACTTCGTTTCTGCCGTAATCAAACGTTCTCGTTCCCCAGCCCGCATGCTCTCTTCTATCCTCCTGCGACGGCTCGTACAACGGCGCTCCGTCGAATTCGTAAAGTCCGAAAGCGTCTTTGGGAAAATGCGCGGGAACCCAGTCCAGAATCACGCCGATTCCCTCGCGGTGAAACGCGTCGACAAGAGCCATGAAATCGTGCGGCGTGCCCAGCCTTGAAGTAACGGCATAATACCCCGTAACCTGATACCCCCACGAACCCTCGTAAGGAAATTCGGAAACAGGCATGAATTCCACATGCGTGTACCCCATTCTTTTTACATACGGAACCAGCGATTTTTCCAGCTCTCCGTACGTAAGAAACGAACCGTCCTCGCGGCGCTTCCACGAAAGAAGATTCACTTCGTAGATATTGATCGGCGAAGAATAAATATTCGTACGGGCAAGCTTTTTGAAATATTCCTTATCCTCCCAGGCAAAGCCGTCGAGCGGATAAACTTTCGAAGCGTTCGACGAGTTCCCGCCGGGCGTTTCCGTATGAAACGCATACGGATCCGCCTTGTAGAGCAGCCTTCCGTCCTGCGTTTCGATGCAATATTTATAAGCCGCGTAGCGGGTAATCCCCTCTACGAAAATTTCAAACGTCTCTCCGTCTATCAGGCGAGACATTACATGTGCCGCGGGATCCCAGCGATTGAATTCGCCTACGAGCGATACGCTTTTCGCCCGCGGCGCCCACACGCGGAACACAAATCCTTTCTTTTTGCGGCGGGTGGCTTCGTGCGCCCCGAAAAACTCGTAAGCTTTATAATTTACGCCGTGATGAAATAAGTGTAAAGGAAAATCCGCTTTATTTTCTGCTTTGGTTCCGGGCATAACTTCAATCAATCTCCTTGTCGTTCGTCGGCATTACGAATACGCGCTCCGCTTTATGAAAACGCCGTTTTAAGCGTCGGCACGCATCTTCGCACGATTCGGGCGACGTCCGTTTTTTACGCAAACGCGCAAACTTCGCCGCTTATATAATATTATACTACAAATGTAAGGAAATTTCAAGTAGTACAGGCAAAAATTTTCGCTTTTCATAAAAAATTTTTGCATATATTCATCCATTGCGATAAAATCTTATTTTTCGCGATTTTTCGCGGTTTTTCGCCTGTATTGCGTATCTGTTTTCATTCTCCGCCGTCGCCGATTTAACGAATTGTCTTTAACGCAGTACCCGAATTCAAATTACTACGCAAGACATAATTATTATGCGTAACGTAATAATATTGCTTTGTCAGACATACCTATTATGTGTGGCGTAATACTTATAATTATGTCTGATATAGTATAAAAAGCGGGCTAAAAGCCCGCTTTTCCCTATTTTTAATCAGATTTTCTGCAATATTTTTATCAGTTTTGATTTTAATTGATTTTTCGAACCGTTATTTTCAAGAAAAATTATCTTATCGTAAGAGGGATAATTCTTCTTATCCGGCGGCAAAGAATAATCAAACTGCAACGCCATTTTCTCTTTTACAACGCCCTCCTTACACCCGTCTCTTACAATTACGCTGTGTATTTTCTCCGTTTCGTTTCTGGTAACTACAATAATTTTATCGAACAATCCGTCGCTTTTACTTTCAAACAAAAGCGGTACTTCCGCAAACACAGGCACAAGCCACGGTTTTTTTATTGCCGTAGCCGAATTTGCGTTTCGTGCATCAAGGGTTTGTTTCGCCGCTTCATCCATTCGTTCGAAAAGCCGCGCCATAATCTTCGGATGCGTAAAAGCATTCAGGGTTTCCGTCGCCTTTTCATTGCGAAGGATTATTTTAAGCAGCTCTTTTTTATTTACCCTGCCGCCGCTCGTACTGCCGGGAAATAAAATTTCCATTGCGGCGGCGAAATCCGGTTCGCCCAGCATTTCGGCATAGATTTCGTCACAGGAAAAAACGGAATAACCAAGCCTTGCGATTTCCTCGCACACCGTCGATTTTCCGCTGCCGATCCCGCCGGTAACGGCAATTTTGCAATATCCGGAATCGCCGGATCTATTTCTTATCGTTTCCATATTTTCAGCCCGCCGTTCAACCTTTCCGTAACGCAACGCCGAAGCAATCAGCCGACAGAAGCGCTTCAATGCGCCTCGTACCAGCTTTTCCCCGTACCCACGTCCGCTACAAGCGGCACGGAAAGTTCCGCGGCATGTTCCATTTCGAATTTCAGAATTTTCTCAACCTTTTCCCTTTCGCTTTCCGGGCAATCCACCACAAGCTCGTCGTGCACCTGCAAAACAAGTTTTGCGTTCAGCCCCTCGTCTTTCAGCCGCTTATAAACGCGCACCATGGCTATTTTGATGATATCCGCGCTTGTTCCCTGCAGCGGCATATTCATCGCGGCGCGTTCACCGAACGAACGTACGGCAAAATTCGACGATTTCAATTCGCCGATTACGCGCCTGCGTCCGTACAGCGTAGTAACGTAACCGTCCTTTTTCGCATTTTCCACGTTGCTGTCAATATATGTTTTCACCTCGGAATAAGTTTCGAAGTATTTATCGATATACGCCTTTGCTTCTTTCGCAGAAATTCCCAGATCATTCGAAAGCCCGAACGCGCTGATGCCGTAAATAATGCCGAAATTCACCGCTTTGGCTTCACGCCGCATCTTCGGCGTTACCTCTTCAAGCGGCACTCCGAACACCTGCGAAGCGGTAATCGCATGAATATCCGCCCCGTTCCGATACGCCTCTTTCAGTTTTTCGCATCCGGAAAAATGCGCCATCAGTCTGAGCTCAATCTGCGAATAATCCGCGTCGATAAACACGTTTCCCTCGCTTGCCGTAAACAGCTTTCTGAGCTCCCGCCCCTCGTCGGTACGCACGGGAATGTTCTGTAAATTCGGGTTCGCGCTGGAAAGCCGTCCCGTAGAAGTATTGCTCTGATTATACGTAGTGTGCACGCGCCCTTTCACTACCAGCGGACGAATGCCCGAGATATAGGTGGAAAGCAGCTTTTGCACCTGTCTGTAACGCAGGACCAGCCGCACTACCTCGTATTCGTCCGCGTATTTTTCAAGCACCTCTGCCGAAGTTCCGGGATTTTTTTTCGGTTTTGCTTTATCGTCCTTTTCCTGCGCGACGCCCTTCTTTCCCCCGATATTCAATTTATCGAACAAAATTTTCCCAAGCTGCGCCGGAGAATTCAAATTAAATTCTTCCCCCGCTTCCGCATAAATTTTTGCGGTAACTTCCTGCAATTCTTTATGATAGCGCACGGAAAGCTCGTCAAGCATGTTTAAATCCACCCGCACGCCCGTTTTTTCCATATCGAACAAAACGTTTACAAGCGGCAACTCGATTTCGCGGTACAGCTTCTTTTCCGCTTCGTTCAGACGTTCGTAAAAGCAGAAAAACAACCGATACAAACCGAGCGCAGGCAAATCCGCGTCGAAGCCGCGCGCGTCAATCAGATAAGAAAGCGTTTCTCCCGACGAAGTTCCCTCTTCGATATACTTCGCCAGCCCGACGTCCTCCAAGCTTGCCGTCGCCTCGATTTTATCGTCGGACAAAAGATACAAGAACGATTTCACGTCGTAACAAATTACGGTTTTCCTGCCGCAAAAAATCTTTTCCAGCAGCGGCGCCAGTTCGCCCGGATTCACGCCTTCGTCAATCAGATTCTCTTTGAACGGCAACGAATACTCCGTAAAACGGCAATCGTTTTCCGTGGATGTCTCCGTATTTTCAAGCAAAAAATCAAAACTTTTTTCCGAATACACGCACGCAACGTATTTTCCGGCGTTTTTTACAAAACAATCCGCCGCTTCTTTTACGTCGCCAAGCGTAATTTTACGACAGGTATACTTTTCCTCATCGGGTTTTGTAGCGGCGGTTTCCGTCCCGACTCCCTCCTGCGGCGTTTCGAAATAATCCGGCACGGTAAGCGAACGAAAATCCAGTTCGGCAAATTTTTGCTTCACCGCATACGGAAACGGCAAGCGAAGCACGCAATCGTTTAAATGACAATCTATCGGCGCGTTCACGTCGATCGTCGCCAGCGTGTATGAAAGTTTCGCCGTTTCCCGCCCCGCTTCCAGCCGTTTTTGCTGCGCCGCGGAAAGTTCGCCGATATGCTCGTACACGCCGTCAAGCGTGCCGTATTTCTGCAACAACGTTTTCGCCGTCTGTTCTCCTATGCCGTTTACCCCGGGAATATTATCCGATTTATCGCCCATCAGCGCTTTCAGATCGATGATCTGCGGCGGATTCAACCCGATTTCTTCGGCAAAATTTTTATCCGTCAATTCCAGCAAATCGCTCACGCCTTTCTTCGTAAAACACACGTTTACGTTTTCGTTCACCAGCTGATACGAATCCCTGTCCCCCGTGTAAATATACGAGTGTACGGAAAATCTGCGGGAAAGCGTTCCTATCAGGTCGTCCGCTTCGTACCCTTCGAGTTCCACGGTTTTTACGCGCATCAGACGCAGCAGTTCTTTTAAAACGGGCATTTGCACCGCAAGCTCTTCGGGCATCGGGCGCCGCCCCGCCTTATATTCGCCGTACATTTTATGACGGAACGTAGGCGCATGCAAATCGAAAGCGACGGCAAGATACTGCGGCTTTTTATCGTTGATAATTTTCAAAAGCAGCTTCACAAACCCGAAAATCCCGTTACTGGGAAAGCCGTCTTTCGTGGTAAACAGCGGCGTTGCATAAAATGCCCTGTTCAATAAACTGTTTCCGTCGATCAACACCAATTTATCCATAATCCGTTACCCTCTTTCGTCTGATTCGTCCGCCGACATTTTTTCGTTCTTCGTTTCCGCGGCGCCGCCGTTGTATATACGCATATTGTACCACAAGCGCCGAAAAAAATCAAGAAAAGATTTATCGATTTACGCCGTTTTCCAACTTTTAAATCGTGCGATTTCCTCTTCTTGTCAATTATTGCCCGTTTTTCGTTGTTCAACACCGGATTTTCGCACAAAAACAAAACGGAAAACGCATAAAAAAGCCCCGAAAACGAAACCATCGTCCTCGGAGCCCTTAAATTTTGGTGCCGGTGGTGGGGGTCGAACCCACACGATGTTGCCATCACGGGATTTTGAGTCCCGCGCGTCTGCCAATTCCACCACACCGGCACACAGCACATTATTTATTATAATCAATCCGTCAAAAAAAAGCAAGCGATTTTATCACGGTTTTCATAAAATTTAGTAACTTGCGCCCTTTTATGCCAATCATCGTACAATCGGATTATTTAAGATAATCGCTTTTTTGCATTTTCCGCCGAACATCCCTTAAATTCTCGCGGACAAATTACAAATTATCCTTGTAGTATGAAAAACACAGAGCGCCGTCGGTATTTGTACCGACGGCGTTCTGTCCGTCAAAAATCAAAACGTTTCCATCAGCCGTTCCACAACTACTTCCGGAAGCTTACTGCGATAAACGAAAAACAACGCTGCTTCGTTTTCGTTTTTCAGTTCCTGAAGCTCACGGTTCGCCGTGATAATCACGGCGTTTGTTCCGTCGCACCCCGTCAGAATTTTCTCGGCGCGTTTTTTCCAGGCGTCGAATTTACTTTCGCGCCGATGCGTTACGGCAATTTCGTACGTTTCTCCGGGCTCGAAATCGATGCAAAGCGTTACGCAGTCGGCATAAATCTTCTTCGCGGCTGCTTCTTTTCCGCCGATTTTCAAGGCAATATTCCCCTTTTCCGCGTTCACGAACTGCAAACGGAGTTTTCTTTCCGAAGGAATCACGCCGCCGTCTCCGGACGAAGTAATGCAAAGCGACTGTATCGTTTCTCCGCTTTCCGTCGTCGTTTCCCGGGCGATAAACTTCGTGAAAAATTCGCCGTCCCTGTTTTCCGCACGTGCGTCCTCATACATCTCGTATTCGCCGTTTCCGTCGAAAATTTTCACCGTAAGCGTTCCGGGATTCGGCGTTCCGTTTCCTTTCGCTTCGGAAAGCGGCAGAATCGTACCGCTCTTCGCCAGCACGGGAATACTTTCCAGCGTGCGGAGCAGCGTTTTTTCTTCGCCGTTCGCATTGCTTATTTCGTAAACGTCGCCCGTGAAAATATCCGTCCAGCGCCCTGCGGGCAACCACGCTTTTACTCTCGCAAACCCGTCTTTTTCTTCCGGCGTTACCACGGGCGCCACCAGCAGAGCGCCCCCGAAATAATATTCGTTACCGTATTCGTAAGCCTCCTTGCAATCGGGGTGATAATAATACATCGGTTCCATCAGCATCTCCGCGTTTTTATTCGCCTTGTACGCGCATGTGTACAAAAACGGCAACAATTTATGGCGCAGTTTCATCTGTTCTTCCAATAACGCACCCGTTCCGTTTTTATAAAACCATGGTTCTTTCGTAAGCGTCGGCGCCGAAGTGCTGTGATAGCGGTTAATCGGCGAAAACACGCCGAATTGCGCATGACGTAAAAACAGCTCGCCGTTATGTTCGCCCTGCATATGCCCGCCGATATCGTGGCTCCACCAGCCGTAGCCGATATTGCTCGCCGTCGCGGTAAAATACGGCAGATATTTCAGCGTGCGCCACGTAATCACCGTATCGCCGGAAAATCCCAGCGGATACCTATGCGAACCTACGCCCGCATAGCGCGATAATATCAGCGGCTCGCGGAAATTTTTCGCGTTATCCAGATAATGATAATGATTCAGCGCCCACAACGGATCGATGCCGAGTTTCCCCGCCGCTTTTCCCTGTTGCCAGTCGATCCACCAGAAATCCACGCCGTCCTTTTCATAGGGCTTATGCAATACGGAAAAATACGCGTTCGCAAACTTCGGGTCGAAAATATCAAACTTAATCCGCTCACCGGAAGCGGCGTCCGCACCCACGGCTTCCGCCATTTCCGCATACATATCTTCAAACCATCTCACGCCGTCCGCCGGGTGCAGATTCAGCGTGATTTTCAGCCCTTCCGCCTTTACCAGCCGCAGAAATTCTTTATAATCGGGAAACAGATCCTTGTTCCAGGAATATCCCGTCCAGCCGCTCGCCCCGCCGTAAAACTCCGTGTTTTTTCCGCTTTCCGTAATTTTTTTCTGTTCGTCCAGATGCACGGAATAATGCCAGTCCATATCCACCGTAGCAACGCTGAGCGGAATTCCCCGCTCCTTGAAGCGGTTTAAAAGCGTAAGATATTCCTCGTCGGTATATTCGAAGTATCTGCTCCACCAGTTACCCAACGCAAATCTCGGCACAAGCGGAACGGTGCCGCAAATCATATACAGCGCCTTCACCGCGCCGCGGTAATCTTTTCCGTAAGCAAAAATATATTCGTCCGTGCCGTCGGCGTACTCTTTTTCGATTTCTCCGTTCCGATTCAGCGTTTCGCTGCCCGAATCGTCGTACACCGCAACGCCCGTTTTCGAACAAACGCCGTAATCCGGCCGAATTTTCTTGCCCGTTCTGATATACAAATCCCCGTCGCATTCGTCCAGCGTTCGATACGTTCCCAAAAGATTGCCGTCATTGCAAATCGGCTTTTCCTCCGTTTCTCCGCACAAAACAATACGGCAATCTCCGCGATTTTCTCTTATCAACAAAGTCGCGCCCGCCGTTTTCACTTCTAAAGCGCCCTCGTTTTCCGCTGCCGTAAACGACTGCGGCGGCATATTGCAAAACCAGACGGAAAGCGTCGCGCCGTCGCGGAATTTTTTACGCTCGCTGCGTTCCAGCCTGAAAAGCCGATCGCCGAGCACGGTTATGCGGTAATTTTTCCATAATATCACGTTTTTTTCGTTTGCCTCAGGGGCGGTTTTTGCAATCAGATGCTTATCCAGCATAATTTTACTCCTTATATTTATATTTTTTTGTGCGCTGCCGGCACTGTTATTTTTTATTCGTCAAAAATTTCTGCTTCGCCCGATAATACGTATTCAGCGAATTAAATCCGCAATCGAGCGCCACCGACGTAATTCCGACGGAAGAATTTTCCATCCGTTTCACTGTTTCCCGAATCCGCAAACGGTTCAGATAATCGGAAAATCTCATTCCCGTATATTTATTGAACAGCGTAGACAAATAGTTTTTCGAGTATCCGAAACTCTTCGCAACGCTTTCCACCGAGATATTTTCCGTAAAATGCTTATCAAGATAGCGCAATAAATCGATAATCAGCTTGTCCGACGATTGATTTTCCGCCGCTTTCAACGGATACATCCGCCCGAACGCGCCCAGAAACATGCTTGTCATACCAAACCGTTCGCAAGCGGAAAACGATTTAAAATTTTTTACGCACTCTTCCACGAAGCGAAAGATCTCCTCACTGCTCCCTTCGATGTACGGCAGAATAAAATCAAACTGTTTTTCGCCGAACTCCTCCGTAAACGCCCTTTTGTAATCGGAACCGAATACCAACGAAAAACAACGATTTTTCTCCGTTCCCGCCGCGTAATGCACCACAAAACCGGGAATAAACAATACGTCGCCTTTCTTCGCGCAATATTCTTCGCCGTCGAGAAGCAGCTTCAACCGACCTTCAACAACAAAAATAAACTCCCAACTGCTGTGAAAATGCAGCTGACAGCCTAAATCGCGCATTTCCATGCAATAAAAGTAGTCCGCTTCGTCGGAATACCATTCGTATTCGTTCGCTTCCCGTTTTTTATTCATTCCTGCTTTTTTCATCGTATTTTCCCGCATTCTTTTTCTTTCGCTGTAATTATTATAAAGGTTAAAAAGCCGGCTGTCAACCCGATAGCAACAAAATTATTGTCAAAAACTACGATTTTTCTTGTTTATCGCACCGCGCGCCGCCGCGGCAAAAATCAGACAAAGCCGCCGTTTCCGTGGTGCCGAAAAAATTTTGCAAAATTTTTCGTTACGGTATAGAAAAACGCTTGCATTTTTTTTCTCTTTAGAGTATAATAAACAAGCTTGTGATTGATAAATATCGATTGCGCGGCAACACAACGGAATATGCTACTGTGGCTCAGTTGGTAGAGCAGCTGATTCGTAATCAGCAGGTCGCCGGTTCAAGTCCGGCCAGTAGCTCCACCTTTACGGAAATCAAAACCGTAAACGGAAAAAGCACAAGATACAACGTCTTGTGCTTTTTTATTGCTATATTTTACGGTTTCACGCTTCGCAGAATATTTGAATTCAGAAGCTGCATTTTGACCTGTTTTCCCAAAAAACAGGACTCGAACCGACGCCCCTATTTCATACAGAAATACAATTCAATCGAGAATTTTCCCGTCCGCGGAAATCGTAACCACCTGCCACGGAATGAACTTTCCGCTTTTTTGCAACGCGTTTTTCGCCGCATTTTCCAGCCCGCCGCAGCAAGGCACTTCCATGCGCACGACGGTTACGCTTTTAATATCGTTCCCGCCGATGATTTCCGCCAGTTTATCCGAATAATCTACGCCGTCCAGTTTCGGGCAGCCGATCAGCGTGATATGTCCCTTGATAAAATCCTCGTGAAACGCCGCATAGGCATACGCCGTGCAATCGGCGGCAATCAATAACTTTACGCCGTCGAAATACGGAGCGTTCGCAGGAACCAGCTTTATCTGCACAGGCCATTGCGCCAGTCGGCTGACCGGTTTCGCACAAACCGCTTCCGCCCCCGCGTTTTCCGCGCGATCTATTTTTTTCGACTGCATTCCGGGGCATCCGCAAGGCAAAGACATCCCCTCTTTTTTCATTTTTTCCTGCATCTTCTTCCGCTTGTTTTCCAGAACGGCTTGTTCATCGTAAGCAACCGTTTCCCGTTCCGTAAACGAAATTGCACCGACGGGGCAAGCAGGCAGACAATCCCCCAGCCCGTCGCAGTAATCGTCCCGCATCAGTTTCGCTTTGCCGTCCTCCATGGCAATCGCGCCCTCGTGGCAGGCGGCGGCGCAGGCTCCGCATCCGTTACATTTTTCCCGATCGATTTCGATAATCCTTCTTTTCATAACATACCTCCTTGACTTTACGCCTATATTATAGTATAATAGCACCGAAAAGTCTGTTGAATTTTCAACGAAAAAGGATGATTATGAAAGAATTTTTACCCGTTCTTCGTTCTTCCGTCCTCCTTTCGGGGATTTCCGAAGAAGAACTTATCTCTATGCTCGCCTGTCTTGACGTAAAAACGAAAAGCTACCCCAAAGACGCGTTTCTCTTTCGCGCCGGCGATACCGCCGATTCTATCGGACTCGTCCTTTCCGGAACGATTCTGATTATACAGGAAGACGTCTGGGGCAACCGGAACATTATTTCGAAAGCGGCGCCGGGGCAGACGTTTGCCGCGGCTTATGCCTGCGCGCCCGGCTCCGTCATGGACGTAAGCGTTTCCGCCGAAACGCCCGTTACCGTCATGTTTCTTAACGTAAACCGCGTCATGCACACGTGTCCGTCCGCCTGCGCCCGCCACAGCCGCATTATCCTGAATCTGCTGGGCGAACTCGCAGAAAAAAACCTGCGTTTCGCCGAAAAACTCACGCATATCGGGCAGCGCACCACGCGCGCAAAGCTTATGTCCTACTTCTCTGCCGAAGCGCAACGGCTCGGAAAATACGAATTCGATATTCCGTTTTCCAGGCAACAACTCGCGGATTATCTTGCGGTAGAACGCAGCGGCTTATCGCTCGAACTCGGAAAAATGCAACGCGAAGGACTTCTGGAATTTCATAAAAACCATTTTATTTTAAAAGCGGACGCGTCGTCCGTTCGTTTCCGTCCGTGATAAATCCTCACTGCCGCCGTTCTTAAAACCGCCGCAACAGCAAAGCCGACGGGTATTTTATACGGTATACGCCGCGGAAAAAGCCAGATACGCCATACAAACCTCCGCCTGCACCCGACGCAAATCCCTCGCATACACAATTCCGGACGATATTTCTTTCAGGTCCGCGGAAAAATCTTTGCATAGTTCCGCGCAACGTTTCGAAGCGCCGTCTTTCCCCGTAATGCTTTTCGCCAATGCGGAGCAAACCAGCGCCGTGCTTTTCGCCGTTTCTTTCAGCGCCGATTGCCCCATTTCCCCGTTTTCCGCCGCTTTCGCAGCAAAATACAGCGCGTCCGCACAACCGTCAAGCGTGTTCAGAATCCCCGTGATTTCGTTTTTTCGCCGTTTCTGCTCCCTCGTCCTCAAATAAATCGTACCGCAACCACGCGGCACTATCATAGTTTCTTCTTTTTTCAAATCGGAAAACGTCTTTTGCGCCTCTTGCGCTTCCTCTTTGCCGTTGCTCCCCGCATAGCACGCCAGTACGGCGTACTCCCCGCTTTCGGTACGAAGCTCAACGCCCGCGCCTCCGGAAAGAAAAGCTTCCGCCAGACAGCTTTCGCTGCATTCTTCCGCCGCAACAAGAAAATAATAACTCTCATTTACAACGATTTCTTCCGCCCTTTCCGTCCGATACGAAAATACCAGCGAAAACGCAATCGTTGCCGTCGCCGCGGCAAACGCCGCGCCGCCCGATAGTTTTTTTATCCGATTTTGATTCCGACCTCTGAAAAAATTCGCCGTCATACGCTATCGTATGCGGCGAAAATTTTCTTTTATTCTGTTTTTGCCGAAATATTTAAACGCCCCGTCGCAACTTATCCCGATACAGCGGTCGCGCAGTCTGCAATCTGCGTTCCTGTAAAATAAACAGCAGCACTGCCAGCAATTCGAACGGCAACGGACAAAATTCTCCGGGATTCACCATGCTCATCAGCAGCACGCCGAGATAAGAAAGCCCCAGCACGAATCCCCAGCTGTCCGCTTTCGTAAATACAAGCTTCGCGCGGTTATACAGCTGATAGCCGTAACAAACCACGCCGATCAGCCCCATACCGCCGATAATCTGCGCCGGCATCATATGGTACCAGGTCAGCGCGCCTTTCTTGCGTTCCGTTTCGTACAAAATATCCGTGTCCAGAAGTCCGTATCCGGAAATCGGGCGTTTGAAAAATTTATCCACGGCTTCCCAGATCATCTTGTATCGCGTTTCGTTTTTCACGTCTACGTCAAACCGCGGCAAAATCCACTTAATCAACGCCGGAAGCATCACGCATACGCCGATCGCCAACGCGCCGAGGCAAACGTACAGTCTGATTTTTCTTCCTTTCTTCGTTTTCCCCGAAAAAATCCAGAATACCGCGCAAACGGCAAATTCGATACACCCGAACAAAAATCCCCCGCGCGATCTCGTCAGCGCAAGAAACGCCAGCACAAGCACCGTCAAAAACGCCGCCGCGGGCTTTCTTTTGGCAAGATACAGCGGAAAAGGCATCACAAACATCAGAAGCGTGGAAAGATTGTTCCGCGAAAACCCTTCCGGGTACAAATTCACGATGCTTTTTTCAATATACAGTTTGTAGTACCCGTTGGCAATCATAAATCCGCAAAGCATGCCGTATGCCGTCATCATAAAAGCGAATTTATAGCGGTCCTCTTTCTTGTCGTCGTAAAATTCCGAACGCATCAGCGCATATGCGAACAGCATTCCGAATCCCAAACCGAAAAAATAATAGCCGCCGTATACGTAATCCGATAAAGTAAATCTTCCCAGCCCGCCGAGACTGATCGCAACGCCTGCCGCAAAAATCCCTTTCGCGCTTTCACCGAACGCAAAAGACTTGTGGTATACCACAAAATGGTAAATCAGCGCGACAAGCACCACGGGCACGTATTTGATGTATCCGATATAGAGATTGTAAGAATTGTAACGGTTGGTCGTAATCGTGCAGATAATCAGAAACGGCAACGTCGTAGCGCGTATATCGTCGCATATCGCAAGAATCGCGGCGATCAGCGCCACAAAGCAAATCGCCCCCAGCACTTCCTGTTTGATAAGCACAAAAAAGCAGGCAATCAGCACCTGTAAAACGTAAAACGAACGACTGTTCAGAAATTCCCGCACCGCCCGCAACGCGCCCGCGCGAACGCCTCTCTTTTTATCCGTATCCCGCGCTTCCTTTTCGGTCGCACGCGTTTCGGTTATGTACATAACTTTTATTTTTCCTTTTTATTTTCTTCCGTCGGCTCGGATGTTTTCGCTTCCGCCAGCTGCTTGCCGCAAGCGGCGCAGAACGCGGATTTTTTCGGTACTTTCGCCCTGCAATACGGGCAGACGTTCTGTCTGCGCGCTTGCATCAGCGGCGATAAAAACAAACACACGGAAGCGCCGAGCGCGGATATTCCTCCCGCAAACAGCAACATGCACGCCGTGAAAAAGCGCGAATGGTCGCTGTCGCCGTTACTTTTCGCAAACAATACGCACGATACGGCAAACAACACAACCGCCGCCGCCAGCAGCCCCATCGATACGTAAAACAAAATTTTATCTTTCTTTTTCAACGGACTGTTTTTCTTATGTTTTTTCTTCATCAACCCGCCCTCCTCAGGCAATAACGCAAAAAAATATCTGCCACCTATCAAGTATAGCAGATATTTGTTTTTTAATCAAGGTAAAAGACGGGGCTTTTCGATATTTTCGATTTTTTTACGTCCAGAATCCGCTGATTTGAAGAACCTCTGAATTTCAAACGGATATTTTTCTGCGCTTCTATGAATTCGCCGTCCACCAGCACGTCGAAAAGAGAAATCAATTCTTCCGTAACTTCCGTGTTTTTCTCCTGTTCTTTTAAAAGCCCCGTCGCCGGGTCGAAAACGTTTCCCGTGTAACACCAGATGCTTTTTTCGGGAAATCTTTTCTTCACTTCTTTTACAAACGGCAGCAACGCCCGCTGATTTTCGGGTTCCAGCGGCTCTCCGCCCAAAAGCGAAAGCCCCGCGATATACTCCGCTTTCAACCCTTCGTAAATACTTTCCCGCACGGATTCGTCAAACGGCTTCCCGTAAGAAAAATCCCACGCCACGGCGTTGAAACAATCTTTGCAGCGGCGGGTGCAACCGGAAACGAACAGCGAAATTCTCACGCCCTCTCCGTTTGCAATATCCGTCCACTTAATCGTCGCGTAATTCATATTTCACCCCGCCCGAGCGCCGCAATATCAAAGATGCAGCACTCTGTCTTTGATTTCCTGCGTACGCCCCTGATTCCAGTACTGCGTGCCGATATACCCGCAAGTTCTTCTGGCCACGTTCATCTTCGATTGATCCCGGTTTTTGCAGCACGGGCACTCCCACACCAGCTTACCCGATTCGTCCGTTACAATCCGAATTTCTCCGTCGTACCCGCACACCTGGCAATAATCGCTCTTCGTATTCAGCTCCGCGTACATGATATTTTCGTAAATAAACTGCATCACGGAAAGCACTGCGGGAATGTTATCCTGCATGTTCGGCACTTCCACATAGCTGATGGCGCCGCCGGGAGAAAGCTGCTGAAATTCGCTTTCGAATTTCAGTTTGGTAAACGCGTCTATCTTCTCGCTTACGTGCACGTGATACGAATTCGTGATATAATTTTTATCGGTAACGCCCTCTATCACGCCGAACCGCTTCTGCAAACACTTCGCGAATTTATAAGTAGTGCTTTCCAGCGGAGTGCCGTACAGCGAAAAATCGATGTTTTCCTTCGCTTTCCACTCCTTGCACTTGTCGTTCATGTGCTGCATCACGGCAAGCGCGAACGGCTTCGCCTCTTCGTCCGTATGCGATTTACCCGTCATATACTTTGTGCATTCGTACAGCCCCGCATACCCCAGCGAAATCGTGGAATAGCCGCCGTACAGCAGTTTGTCTATCGTTTCGCCTTTTTTCAGCCGCGCCAGCGCGCCGTACTGCCATAAAATCGGCGCCGCGTCCGATACCGTGCCTTTCAGGCGGTTATGCCTGCACATCAGAGCGCGGTAGCAAAGGTCCAGCCGTTCGTCGAAAATCTGCCAGAATTTCTTCTCGTCCTTGCCGGAAGAAAGCGCCACGTCCACCAGATTGATGGTAACGACGCCCTGATTGAATCTGCCGTAATACTTCGGTTTTCCGTTCTCGTCCACATACGGCGTCAGAAAGCTGCGGCAGCCCATACAGGTATAGCAATGCCCTTCGCCGTTCTTGTCCACCTTGTATTCCAGCATCTTCTTTTCGGAAATATAATCGGGCACCATTCTCTTCGCCGTACATTTCGCCGCCAGCTCGGTCAGATACCAATATTTCGAATCTTTCGTGATATTATCGGGTTCCAGCACGTAAATCAACTTCGGGAAAGCGGGCGTAATCCACACGCCCGATTCGTTTTTCACGCCCTGAATCCGCTGCGTCAGCGTTTCTTCGATAATCACGGCAAGGTCCGCTTTCTCCTGCTCGCTGCGCGCCTCGTTCAGGTACATGAACACCGTAACGAACGGCGCCTGCCCGTTGGTGGTAAGCAGAGTAACCACCTGATACTGTATCATCTGAATACCTTTTCGCACCTCGTCGCGAAGGCGTTTTTCGGCAATCTGAGCAATGTGCGCCTCGTCCGTGATATTCACCAGCGCTAATTCGTCCGCCACTTCTTTGCGGATTTTTTTACGGCTGATATCCACGAACGGCGCAAGATGCGTCAGCGAAATGCTCTGCCCGCCGTACTGGTTGGAAGCCACCTGCGCGATAATCTGCGTGGCGATGTTGCACGCCGTAGAAAAACTGTGCGGCTTTTCGATCAGCGTACCGGAAATCACGGTGCCGTTCTGCAGCATATCTTCCAGATTCACGAGGTCGCAGTTGTGCATGTGCTGCGCAAAATAATCCGCGTCGTGGAAATGAATAATCCCCTCGTCGTGCGCCGCCACGATATCTTCGGGCAGCAGAATACGGCGCGTCAGATCCTTGGAAACTTCGCCCGCCATATAATCGCGCTGCACGCTGTTCACCGTGGGGTTCTTATTCGAATTTTCCTGTTTCACTTCTTCGTTGTTGCATTCGATCAGCGTAAGAATATGCGCATCCGTCGTGTTCGCCTTTCTCGCCAGCGCGCGGGAATAACGGTACGTTATGTACTTCCTCGCAAGCGAGAAAGCGTTCATCGCCATCAGACGGTCCTCCACCATATCCTGAATTTCTTCCACGGAAACGGAGCGCCCCATGTGATTGCACTCTTTTTCCACGTCGGCGGCAAGTCTTACGATTTTGTCGTGCGAAATTTTCGCAAAATCGTCCATCTCCTCGTTCGCGCGGCATACCGCATGAACGATTTTATCTCTGTCGAATACAACTTCCTGTCCGTTTCTTTTAATAATCTTCATAGCCTTTTCGTCCTCCCTTTTTTCTTCCCCGTCGTTACCGAAAAAAATACACTCCGCGAAAAACCGATCACCGATGCCCGCAAAGCATTTTTTTGTAAAAACACAATATATAGTTGCGATGGTACTTAATATTATACCATATTTTGTGGCATTGTCAAGCGTATGAATCCCCTGCGCGTCGATTCCTGCTATAAAAAAAACTTATAGCCCGTATAAAAACCCGAAACGAAAAACGTTGTTTTTCTTCGGGTTTTATCTTCGTATCGCACAGTACCCCCGCGGATTTTCGCTCCGCCGTCGCTTGCAAATATAGAAAAATAATATACCGGGGAAATTACATTCCGCCAAAAACATTCAACGGTAATTTTCCACTTCTTCGCGCGTCGGCACCGACTGCTGCGCCCCCACTCTCGTGCATGCGATGCTTGCCGCCTTGCTCCCGAAAGCGCACGCTTCTTCCATGGTCTTTCCTTCCGACAGATACGCGCAAAGCCCGCCGCACAGCGTATCTCCCGCCGCCGTGGTGTCTATTGCTTTCACCTTGATGCAAGGGTAAGTTTTTGCGCCGTCTTTTTCTGCGATTTCGTATCCCTTCGCGCCGAGCGTGGTTACGATTTTATGTATTCCCGCCGCAAACAACGCCTCTTTTCCGCCGAACAGCGCCAGTTCGCTTTCGTTCGGAGTAATCAGATCCACATACGGGAAGTACGCCGCGATGCTCTTATTTGCAGGCGCGGGATTCAGCACTGTGTACAGCCCCTTTTCTTTCGCCTTTTTCAAGCCGTAACCAACAATTTCAATGGGGTTTTCAAGCTGCGTGAGATATACGTCTCCCTCGCCGGCGTCTTTCAGAAATTCGTCGATGTCCTCTTTCGTCAGACAGGCGTTCGCCCCTTTGTCCAGAATGATTCGGTTGTTGTTTTCCGTTACGATAATCATGGCGATGCCCGTCGACACGCCGTTTTCTTTACGGACGTGCGAAACGTCCGCTCCGGCGTTTTTCAGATTAGCCAACAACGTATCGCCGAAGGCGTCGTTTCCGACAACGCCGCACATTTTCACTTTTCCGCCCAGTTTTGCGGCAGCCGTCGCCTGATTCGCGCCTTTTCCGCCGCCGTTGGTAATAAAATTGCTCCCCGTAATCGTTTCTCCCGCTACGGGCATATACGGGCTTTCGATGCGAAGGTCCATATTCAGACTTCCCGCCACATATATCATAGTCTTTCCTCCTTTTCTGTAAAAAATCATGCAAGAAAGCATAAAAACGGAGCCTCGCGGTAAAAGCACGAAGCTCCGTTTCAAACGATCTACCGTCTTGTCAAACGATTATTTCTTCATTCCTTCTTCCACGGCAACCGCCACGGCAACCGTAGCGCCCACCATCGGGTTGTTGCCCATACCGATGAGTCCCATCATTTCCACGTGCGCGGGAACGGACGAAGACCCCGCAAACTGCGCGTCGGAGTGCATTCTGCCCATCGTATCGGTCATGCCGTACGAAGCGGGACCGGCAGCCATGTTGTCGGGGTGCAGGGTTCTGCCCGTACCGCCGCCGCTGGCAACGGAGAAGTACTTCACGCCGTTTTCAACGCACCACTTCTTGTAGGTGCCCGCAACGGGATGCTGGAAACGGGTAGGGTTCGTGGAGTTGCCGGTAATGGAAACGCCCACGTGTTCTTTCTTCATAATCGCAACGCCTTCGGTAACGTCGTCCGCGCCGTAGCACTTTACTTTTGCGCGGTCGCCGGTAGAAAACGCCTTTTCATACACCACTTCCACCGTTTCGGTAGCGTGATCGAACTTCGTTTCCACAAACGTGAAGCCGTTGATTCTCGAAATGATATACGCCGCGTCTTTGCCGAGACCGTTCAGAATAACGCGCAGCGGATTCTTTCTCACTTTGTTCGCGTTCTGAGCAATGGAAATCGCGCCTTCCGCCGCCGCAAACGATTCGTGTCCCGCAAGGAAGCAGAAGCATTCCGTTTCTTCGGAAAGGAGCATCGCGCCGAGATTGCCGTGTCCCAGACCTACCAAACGGTTTTGCGCCACCGAACCGGGAACGCAGAACGCCTGCAGACCGATACCGATCGCCGCCGCCGCGTCGCTCGCCTTCTTGCAGCCTTTTTTAATCGCGATCGCAGCGCCTACGGTGTAAGCCCATACGGCGTTTTCAAAGCAGATCGGCTGCGTGCCTCTCACGATCTTATCGCAATCGACGCCCTTGGAAAGGCAGATCTCTTTGCATTCTTCCACGGAAGAAATTCCGTATTCTTTCAAAACGCCGTTGATTTTATCGATTCTTCTTTCATAACCTTCGAATAATGACATTGCCGTAACCTCCCTGCCTTACTCTTTGCGAGGGTCGATGAATTTCACCGCACCCTGCTCCGCAGTAAATCTGCCGTAGTGTCCCATCGCCTTCTTGTACGCTTCGTTGGGCTCCATACCTTTCTTGATGAAGTCGGTCATTTTGCCGAGCGATACGAATTCGTAGCCGATGACTTCGTTGTTTTCGTCCAGAGCGAGGCGGGTTACGTAACCTTCCGCCATTTCAAGGTAACGAACGCCTTTCTGCAACGTGGAATACATCGTACCCACCTGAGAACGGAGTCCTTTGCCAAGGTCCTCAAGACCTGCGCCTACCACCAGACCGTCCTCGGAGAAAGCGGATTGCGAACGCCCGTATGCAATCTGCAGGAAGAGTTCGCGCATCGCGGTATTGATCGCGTCGCAAACAAGGTCGGTATTCAAAGCTTCCAGCGGGGTTTTCCCGGGAAGAATTTCAGCCGCCATAGCCGCCGAATGCGTCATACCGGAACAGCCGATCGTTTCCACCAGCGCTTCCTGAATGATGCCGCCTTTGATGTTCAGCGAAAGCTTGCAGGCGCCCTGCTGGGGAGCGCACCAGCCCACGCCGTGGGTAAAGCCGCTGATGTCTTTGATTTCCTTCGCGTGAATCCACTTGCCCTCTTCGGGGATAGCGGCATTCTCGTGTCGTGCGACGCCCGCGCCTTTCGCAACGCAGTACATCTGTTCAACTTCCTGTGAGATTGTCATAATGTCCTCTCCTCCATAAAAATTAACGTCTTTAGATTGTTTTCATCGTGCGCGGGGCGGACAAGCCCCGATCGCCTATAACAGTATAGCACATCCGAAAAATTTTTTCAACCTCTTCAAAGCAAATTTTTTCCGCTTTTGAAAAAAATTTTTTTGATTTTTCCAAAACCGGACGTTCGCCGTCCGTTTTTCTTCCGCCGTACGCCTTCTATTCCGGGCGGCGGAAGAAATTTTACAGGTATTTTCCCGTAACGCTTTCCGGGTTTTCGGCGATTTCTTCGGGCGTTCCCTCCGCCACGATTCTGCCGCCCGCGCTTCCTCCGCGCGGTCCCATATCGATGATATAATCCGCGTTTTTAATCATATCGAGGTCGTGCTCTATCACCACCACCGTCGCGCCGTTTTGAATCAGCCCGTCAAAAACTTTCAGAAGCACGCCCACGTCCTGCGGGTGCAATCCTATCGTCGGTTCGTCGAATACGAAAACCGCGTCGTCCTGCGTCCGCTTCAGCTCCGTCGCCAGTTTCAGCCGCTGCGCTTCCCCGCCCGAAAGCGCGGGCGTGCTTTCGCCGAGCGTCAGATATCCGAGCCCCAGTTCCGTCAGCGTTTCCGCTTTTTCGCGGATTTTCTTATGCTTTTCAAACAACCGCACGGCTTCTCCCGCGGTAACGTTCATCAGCTCCGAAATCGTATACGTTCTGCCGCACAATTCCGTTTTCGCTTCGTCCGCCCGCTTTGCGTATCTCCTGCCTCCGCAATCGGGGCAGATGATTTCCACGTCCGGCAAAAACTGAATATCCATCGAAATTTCGCCCGTTCCGTCGCAGGTTGGGCAACGCAGGCTTCCCGTATTGTACGAAAAATCGTTAACTTTCCAGCCGTGCGCTTTCGCTTCCGCCGTGCCGGCGAAAAGCTTTCTTAAATCGTCCAGAATTCCCGAATACGTCGCCACGGTAGAGCGCACGTTGATGCCTATCGGCGTCGCGTCTATCAGGTTCACGCGGCGGATGCCTTCCGCGGAAAGAAACTTAATATGCGAAGGCATTTTTTCACCGTTGATTTTCGCCTGTAACGCGGGCACAAGGCTTTCCAGCACCGTCGTGGTTTTACCGCTTCCCGAAACGCCCGTAACCACGCTCAGCCGCCCTTTCGGAATTTTCACGTCCAGCGCGCGCACGGTATGCAACGGCCCCGTAGCCAGTTCGATGACGCCTTTATCAAACATTTCGTCTTTCGCGGCGCGTACGCGTACGTTCACGTTCTTTTTCCCGGAAAGGTAGCCGCCGATCACCGAACGCTCATTGTTTTCCACCTCTGAAACGCTTCCGCACGCCAGTACGTTTCCGCCCGATTTTCCCGCGCCCGCACCCATTTCAATCACGTAATCGGCGGCGCTTATCACCCGCGTATCGTGGTCGACAACCGCCACGGAATTGCCGCGCTTCACAAGGTCGCGTATCACGGCAAGCAGCCCGTCCACGTTGGCGGGATGCAGCCCTATCGACGGCTCGTCCAGCACGTACAGAACGCCGGTCGTTTTATTTCTCACCGCCCGCGCCAGCTGAATCCGCTGCAACTCTCCCGTCGAAAGAGTGTTCGCAGCTCTGTCCGGCGTCAGATAATCCAGTCCGAGATCGATCAGCCGTTCGGATACGGACAAAAATTCCTTTACGATGCTCTCCGCCATCGGCTGCATTTCGTCGGGCATTTTTCCCGGCACCGTCTTTACCCACGCAATCAGTTCGCCGAGCGGCATGGCAAGCGCTTCCGGCAGCGTTTTCCCGTCGATTACGGAGCTTCGCGCGATTTTATTCAGCCTCGTGCCTCCGCAGTCCGGGCAGGTCGTTTCCGAGAGAAACTTCGCCACGCGCTTCATTCCCGTTTCGTCTTTCACTTTCGCCAGCGCGTTTTCCACGGTATAAACGGCGTTGAAATACGTAAAATCCAGTTCCCCCGCCTGATTCGAATTTTTCGCATGATAAAAAATATGTTTCTTCTCCGCCGGTCCGTGAAACACGATTTCTTTTTCTTTTTCCGTCAGCTCCCTGAACGGCACGTCCGTCCGCACGCCCATCTCGCGGCAGACGTCCGTCATCAAAGACCACATCAACGAATTCCACGGCGCCACGGCACCCTCGTCTATCGTAAGCGAGTCGTCCGGCACCAGCGCGTCGATATTCACCTTCCGCACGATCCCCGTGCCCGAACACGTCGGACAGGCGCCCGTGGAATTGAAAGAAAAATCTTCCGCCGCGGGCGGATTGAAAATCGTCCCGCATACGGGGCAGACAAGCGCCTTTCCGGCGGCGACGTTCATCGTCGGCGGCAAGAAATGTCCGTTCGGGCAGAGATGACTCCCCAGCCTTGAATACATCAGCCGCAGACTGTTCGAAAGCTCCGTCAGCGTTCCGAAAGTGCTTCTGACGTTGGGCACCGCGGGGCGCTGATGCAAAGCCAGCGCGGCGGGTACGTTTTCTATCGAATCCACATTCGCGTTCTCCGCCCGCGAAAGCCTTCTGCGCGTATACGCCGAAAGCGCTTCGAGGTACCGTCTCGAACCCTCCGCATACAAAACGCCGAGCGCCAAAGACGATTTTCCGCTACCAGAAACGCCCGCCACGGCGACAAATTTTCCCAGCGGAATATTCACGTCGATATTTTTCAGATTGTGCACGCGCGCGCCGCGCACGATAATTTCATCCGGCATATTATTCTCCTTTACTCCGTTTCGCTTCCGAACCCGATGCGTTTATATATCGGAAATCACGATTGTTTTTCTTTCTGAATTTTATAAACGCATTTCCGCACCAACGCTCGCGGCGCGAATTTCATCATCCGCACCAGAAACCGATTGCCCGCCCCGTGCACGGCAATCACCTTACCTTTATTCATCTTTTTATAGCCGAACGCCGCCGTTTTCGCCGCGTCCGCGTTCTTCAGATTTTTAAACAGCCCCGATTTTTCCAACGCCGCCGCGCTTTCGAATCCCGTTTTCGTCGGACCGGGGCAAAGCGCCGTTATGCTCACGTTGTACGGCTTCGTCTCCACGGCAAGCGCTTCCGTAAACGAAAGCACAAACGCTTTCGTCGCATAATATACGCTCATCAGCGGACCGGGCGCAAACGCCGCCACAGAAGCGACGTTCAGAATCTTTCCGCTTTTTCTTGCAATCATCTGCGGCAGAATCAGACGGGTAAGCCGCATAAGCACCATATCGTTCACCTGCACCATCTCCGTCTGTTTTGTAAGATCCGAACGATAAAATTCCCCGAAATCCCCGAATCCCGCGTTGTTCACCAGCGCCGCGATTTCCGCCTGTTTTTCTTTGCAGAACGCAAAAAGCTTCTCCGGCGCTTCCGTTTCCGAAAGATCGCAGATAAAAATCTCCGCCGTAACTCCGTACTCTTTTTCCGTTTCCTCTTTGAGCTTTTGCAGCTTCTCTCCGTTCCTCGCCGCCAGAATCAGGTTGTAGCCGTCCTTCGCAAACAGCCTCGCAAACTCCCTTCCGAGCCCTCCCGAAGCGCCCGTAATCACCGCCGTGTTTTTCATTCGCTTATTCTCCTTCATACCTCAATGCGCCCGGAAAATCTACCGGAACGCAAAAATATGCCTATAAAATAATTATACCCGCACGAACGCCGCCTGAAACGCCGCCGCACGGGTATAATCCCCACCTTATAAACAATCATCACATCATATTTTCAAGAATCAGCTTGTCCGCCACCAGCGCGATGAATTCGCTGTTCGTCGGTTTTTCGCTGCCGAGATACACGCGCGTGCCGAAGACGGCGTTTATCGCGTCGATTCTCCCTCGGTTCCACGCCACTTCTATCGCATGCCTGATGGCACGTTCCACTTTGCTGGAAGTGGTCTTATAAATTTCCGCCACGCCGGGATACAGCTCCTTTGTAACGTTATTGATGATGCGCGGTTGTTTCACCGTCATTTTAATGCCTTCGCGCAGATAAGCGTAACCTTTGATATGCGGCGGAATACCGATGGAAATGAAAATATCGCTGATTTTCTCTTCCAGCGAAGTCGCTCTGCGTTTCTGCGGCAAAACTTCCGTCGTTTCCGTTGCCGCGTTGCCTTTCTCTTCGCAAAGTTCGCTCATCAGTTCAAGGGCGCCCTGTATCGCGAACGGCTTAATCAGATAATAATCCGCGCCTTCGCGTATCGCGCGTTCGATAACCGCTTCGCCGGAAACGCCCGTCGCGATAATTTTGCTCTGCAACCCGGCGGCTTTGATTTCGCGGATTACGTTACAGCCGTCAAGCCCCTTTAAAAACGTACCGACAATCACTATATCCGGCTTTGAATTTACGATTTGCTTCACTCCGTTTTCCCCGTCGTCTCCCGTGTAGGCTACAATAAAATTCCCCTGACGTTCAATCGCACCCTTCAGCTCGTTTAAAAGCGTCGCGTTGCTTTCCAGCACTACCACACGCTTTTCTGCGTTGTACATTGATTTACTCCTCCGATTTTTAGTTTATTAAAGCCTTTCAGATTTGCTTTATGAAAGTATTATACTACATCTTTTACTAAATGTAAAGTATTTTTTTACAAAAATCAGTAATATTTTTAA